>Ga0183095_10239_pt1 | contig 269894 bp, 253 predicted proteins | sample BioMet4_FD_130346 | JGI IMG/M metagenome (GOLD analysis project Ga0183095, IMG submission 130346) | Microbial communities from bioreactor (seeded with sewage sludge) at LBNL, California, USA - Biofuel metagenome 4 (v2) (version 3) | ecosystem: Engineered > Bioreactor > Anaerobic > Unclassified ...
CCCATGTTCATCTGTCCTTTTCTATTCACCCCTTACGTCCCAAAGACACCTGTCATTTCTTGTTTATATGCATCATTACCTTCTTCTACCGTATCACCACCCCCAGCAATATTATCAGTGCTTGAAGTATCTACCGGAGTAGCAGAGTATTGTGTTGTATTACTATCTCCTGATGAATAGTCAGGCTTACCAGCAGCACACCATTTCATTTCATTACGCATATCAGCCATACTCAGCGTTTTATGCGTTCCATCATAGTCATTAGTTAGTGTAAATTCCCTTGTATTCAGATTAAAGTCTACCGAAACATTATTTCCATCAATACCCGCCTTATCAGCAAAGCTATAGACATACGTATCAAGTGCTTGTTTCGCCCAAGTATCTTCATTAGCTAATCCACTTCCAAACCCATTTTTAGGGATAATAGCACCATGATAGTACGCATAGTTGTTTTGTACATCTGAAATAGCATTTTGCAAGGCACTTTCAGGGTCAGCTCTATCCTGTACTGCATAATTCAAATAACGTTTCTGTACTATGTCTGCCATTCTTGGATCAGTGCAAGACAAAGTATTATTACCATCTTCTGTACCTAAAGTAGATATACTTTGTATGTCATACCCACTAGCTGTCAATCCATGATAAGCTGTCATTAAGCCATCTTTAGTTTCCTTATCATACCCATGTGTCTTAGCATAGGCAGCATAACCTTTAATAGCTGCATTATCAGGATCAGATTCACCAGAAGCATCTATATTAGATTGAATAGTTGCTACAGCACTATCTACGTTAGCACCAAACAGACCACTAAACTGAGCTGAGTTCGTTTGTCTCATGCGTAATAAATGCATTACTGAATCAGGCACACCATTTTGTAACACATCTTGTTCTGTAGCACCATTAATATTAGTCAGCATTCTACGCTGTACTTGTTCCCTTACACCATTAATGCCTGGATAAGACCACAATTTCATCATCTGTGTTTCTTTCGTAGAATCATCAGTACTAGCACTTAGTATTTCATTTTGTTTCCTAAAAAAACCTTGAAGATAATCATTCTCTTTAGCAGCACTCCCTTGAACACTTACATGCCCTATGCCATTACCATATTCATCAGTAACATTCATATCCCCATTCATGAAAGCATTTATATTTGAATCAATAGCACTTGAAACAGCTTGATTTTTTATAATACCTTTAGCCGACTTAGTAGCAGCTTTCATCTGTCTTGCTATTAATTGACGGTGCTGTGTCTGTGCTGCCTGTATTTGAGGAAAAGCAGACTCTATAACTTCTGCATCATCTCTAGCAGCACGACTATTACCATTTTGACCTTTAAGGGTATCAGAAGTAACTCTGTCCATATTAGAATCTTTACCATATTTCTTCATTGCAGCAATTTTCACTTGATCTATATGCTGCTTACGATACTGTTGAGCATACTCATCAAGACCCATAGAATCAGATAGGTCAGCCATAGACATAGACGAACCATCAAGTCTTGTTTCAACCTGTACATTTTTCATCAGGTCTGATAGCTGCCCCATCTTCAAGGTGCCTGTTGCTGCTAATTGTTTCGTAAAGCTATCCATCAGCGCATAACGCTGCTGTCCAGACAATCCCATTAATCGTGTCTGATTAAAAATAGTTTGCGTCTGCTTCTTTATATCGTCCATACTCAGAGAAGGTGCATTATACACAAGGTCTCCTAATTGGGACTGAGTACTCTGGTAGGTCTCTTGAAGCCTGTCAGCCACATCTCGTTGTGCATGGGTATCCGCAAGAGCTTGAATATTCTGTGCATTCTGTGTATAAAATCCAGCATCAAAAGCGGTAGTGTTCATCCCCTTACCATCAGGATTTATCTTTGCTCTATAATCCTGAGAAAACTGTGCATACCGTTTCACTTCATCATCAATACTAGCTGCCGGACTATCACCATATTTGTCATTATAGGCAGACTGTAGCATAGCTCCGTTGCGCTGCCCTATCATCTTATCTGCATAAGCAGTAAAGTAGGGATTATCCGTCAAGGTAGCATATCCATATGTCTGCGCCATATCAACAGAATTTAAACTTTGAACGTCAGCATCAGACGCACCATTGACCATATCTGTAGATTTTTGTAATGCTATTTGTTCCTGTCGTTTATCATGTGCATCAAAATAATCAAGCCATGAAGCATTTAGCTCCTTGAAGCCACTTGCAAGAGCATCACTGTTACTTTCTCCTTTGTCTGTACTGCCCTGTGTACCTTGTATTCCTTGTAAACTTTGTTGCTGCTGTGCTTGTGGTTGTGGCATGAACTGCATTTCAGTCCCTACAGCAGCAGCGATTTTGTTCCCCATAATGAACCCCCTTTGTATGTAGAAGAAGAGACACCAGTATAATTAAATGGCGAACTGCCATAGTATGTATATGCCGGATTAGAATTAAAGATACTGGAAGAACTGAACAAACCTGTATCATACTTTTCTGCTGCTGCATCTAAGTTCACACCAGACACAGTACCATCAGACGCTTCATCGTAGTAATCTCCTACTTTGCTGGCTTCTGCCTTTTTAATAGCAGCAGAATCACTTATAACATTAGCAAGTGATTGTCTGGTATTTACAGCATCTACCGCATTGTATGTCTGCATTGCGGTACTGGCAGCACTTAATAACTGGCTGAAAGCAGACGGTGTGTCCACTTTAGGAATACTATCAATAGCATTTTTAGTAGAGATAAGTGTTGCTTCTTTATTTAGATCAATTGCATTTTGAGTGTTTTCATAGTTCGTTTGAATAGCATCAGCATTACGGGATTCATCACCACGTACACTACGATTGATTAAATTCGCTGTACGACCACCACCCGCATTTTCTTCATTAACAGCAGCACGTACACTCGCTTCCTGCTCATGTGCTTGCATACGCATTTTGGTCATGGAATCAATAGCAGAAGCAAAAGCTTGTTGTCGTTCTGTTTCATAGTTCTGAAAGCTATAATTCATTCGTTGTACAAGACCATGGGCGGTCTTATTGTTTGCTGCTATCTGATTTTTTATAGCTTGTTGTGTAGATGAATAACCAGACAGAGCTTGTAATCCTGCTAAAATTAAAGCTGCACTCATACTTCTCTCACACTCCCTTCGCTTTTGTCGTATACAAGCATTCCCAAGTAAGACCTATCAAAGCGACAGGCAATGGAAAATCTGATTGTAATTCAATAGACACAACATCATTTTTAGCATGTACAGGAAACTTGAATACCCCTGTATCATCTGGAACGATACCTAATTCTGCTGTGCTGTCCCCTATTGTCTTACAGGTCATACGATAGGTATACTTTCTGCCATCTTTAAAAGACACAAAGACCTCAAAGAAACCTGTATGGTCATATTGCAGCTCGATGTATTTTAGCTGTGTCCTGCCATTCATATAAGAACTTATATTTCCATTGTCATTCTTTTTTAAATAGAATGTCGTAAACTTGATATAAAAGTTGTATGTCTCACCAACAACAAATACCTTATCATGATAATCACCATCAACATAAATGCTCCCGTTGCTATCCACTGTTATGTCCGGCAGATAGTTCCCTTCTGGTGTGATAAGGCACATATGATTGAATGAAGAAATATCGGCATAGCCATACGCTGTTTTCAGATCAAATTTAGTACGCTGATAAACCGCATCATAGACACCGCCACTTAGTTCTTTCTTCTGGTCAAGATAGACACGATATTTTTCAACGTCTGCAAAGTCTTTTATGTTTACTGAAAAATCTAAGGATTCTATATTAATATTATTGCCCCTTCTAATGAGCAGATAAAGCTTATAGCCAATAAAAGACGCTCCATAAATCTCTCCGTCAAACGTCCATTTAGACCATGAAGATTGTATGCGTGTCCCTTGTGAGAATAGATATTTATAGATATAAATAGATGTAGTGTCTCCACTTGTCAGGCAGAACAAAACATTTTCAGCCGTTGAAGGAATAATTTCATAGACACTTGTCGGAATATAGTTAGGTATATGCGCTGTTACGTCCTGTGCGTTTTTCATTTCTGAAATATCTTCAACGGTATAGTATTCCTGTACGGAAACATAGCGACCTCTTTCACTGGGGAAATACATATTCTTTCCGCTTACTTTTGGTTGACAATCGGAACTACTATTGAATTGTGTAATTTCAGCGAATGAAGCTGTCTTAGGCGACAACACGCTATCCGTCCGACAAATGAATTGTGTGTCATTCGAGAAGGCATATAAATCTTCTGAATAGACAACCATATAATTTATGATATTGACTTTGGTAGACGTAACAGGAATATCAATTCCATCCGTATCTAACAGATCATTTGCTGTTGTCATCCACCAATTAAAGAACTCTCCGGATTCAGACAGAATAACGTTTTCTTTAGAGGATACTCCCAGCCTATCCCTGAAAAAGAAAATAGAGGACAAGGCATATCCCACAAAAGAAGGGTAAGGGTTACTATCATCATCCCCTACCTTTCTTTCTGTCCAGTCAAGCACCTTAAATGTAAAGGTACCATCAGAATTACGAACTAGTGCATGGGGCAGTGTGTTGGCATCAAAAGCAGTATTAACATTAGGACATACGCACTCTTCCCACACATTGTCTGTTTTATTATATTTAACATAATAACTTCCAGCGTCCTCACCATTAGGGTCTCCTTTGACCTTAACGCAATAATTGTCTGGTGAAGTTGCTGGAAGAGAACTAAAATGTTGTATAGAAGTAGAATAGTGAATTAAAGCCTGATTATTGAAGCCATCACTTGTTGTAACTGCTCCCGTACTTTTAATGCGTATCCAGTTATCTTCATGGTCTGTAGACACACCATTACTGATTAGTTGGGTATTAATCTGGTCTGCTATGTATGAAGTATCAATCTTCTGTGTATCGGACGAGCTGCTACCATCAGGAGTAGTAAAAGAACATTTCTGAACACCATCAACAAAAACCTTATAGGTTCTTCCATATTCTCCTAGTTTGACGTAGACCATGCTGCCCTGCGTACTGAAATAATCAGGAGACTTCTTGTCTGTCATTTGTACGCTTTTAGTTGTATTCAGAACAAAAGTATAATCAGCAACCGTAAGGATACGCAAGGTATCTCTAGGTGTGCTTGTTGCTATATAATTTTTAACACTATCATCCATATTGACAGTCTTTTTATTCCCTTGAAGGTCATATATTTCAATTGTGTTATTGGCAAAAACAACCATATATCTTTCAGTCGCATCACGATTGATATAATGGACTAATGGCTTGTCTCCAGCACTCAAAGCAAGCAATAAGGTCTTAATGTGTACGGACGGTACACGTTTTTGCAGACCATCAACCTCCGTACTAAAACCATTGACTTGTGCTTCTAGTTGTTCTGGAAACCGTAAAATAGGTGGTTGTTGTGAAATCCCCTGCACAAAGTTTTTGATATTCTGTGAAAGTAATGTCATGATTAATTCATCCTTTCCAACATACCCGCCATGCCATCAATCTGAAACATGTTCTTTCCGGTGTCTATGCTGTATTGCAGAATATCCGAATATGCTTCTGCATATTCCTGTACTAATTCTTGTGAGACACTATCATCACCCATATAACGTGTCTGGAACTGTACAGCAGCTTTGGTAGTTATATATGTTTTAAATACGTCTGGTAAATCCTCAAAGTCTACAGCTTCGATAATATCCAGACATATTGCTTTTTCAAAAATGAATGTAGAACCTGTAAGGTTATAAAGATAATCCCCACGTTTTACATAAGTTGTATCATCAGCACTTGAAATAGCTATCCAAGTGGGATTATAACGAATTTGATTGTTGGTCTTGTCTGGCAGCACTGAAACGCTGCTACGTGTATTGAACTCCCAGCCTTTGCGCTGAATTGTCCTAGACACACCCTCTAAGGTTCTTATAGCATTGTCTACGTCTACAGACTGGCTTTCAGCAAGACTATTAACTGGAGATTCACCTACAGACGAAAGTATCAAATTGACAGCATCTAGTTCACTAGAAGCATATAACATCTGCATCACTCTCCTAACGATATATAATAATGTATATAAATAAAGGAACATGAGGGTACAATGAAGTACCCTCAAAGAACCTTTTAAGTCCAAACGCATTCTAATTCTTAATACAATATTCCTTACGCTGTTGGATTATTGATAATACCCATAAAGGTAGATTCAGGACGGAGACCACCTACACCAATAGAAAGTTTGGCAATCAACTGGTCTGCCTGATATTCAGGTCTACGAGCCTGTTCAAAGGCAAGATCACGCAATTTTACGATACCAACAGAAGTTCTCTGGCATACAAGAATTGGCTCTTTGCTTGCATAAGCATCAGGGAAGATATGACCGTCACCCTGCATAACATTGGTGTTATCATCACCACCAGCAGTAAGATGAGGGCATTCGATAATCTGAAAACCATCCATGTTGATAATGTCGCTGTCTCCCAACGAAGCATGAGCACCATACTGGCTGTTCAAGAAATCAAGGTTAGACGAAAGTGCGCTGTGGATATCAGGAGATACAAAGGCATAGCGGTCTACCTTTGGAACATAGTTCTTAGACATCTTAGCCTTAATCTGGAGCAACAAGTCACGTACAGCAACACCAGTCGCTTTATTGATACCTAAAGCACCACCAGTAGCTAACGTTTCCTGAACGACACCACCAACACCTAAACCAGCTACATTTTCCTTAGTGTTAAGTGCTTCTTTTGCAACTTCGGCAAGAACAGACGCATCTACTGCAATAGCTAATGCTTCCCCAATCTGGTTAGAATACGGAGTACGGAAGTCATAATGTGCAATAAATTCGTCAAGGTCAAAAACCAAAGCATCAGCCGTAAGCAAACCATCAATAAGAATGGTGCGTTCGCCACTGTTGATGTTTTCTCTCTTGTCGTCAAGAGAATTTCCTGCTTTCAGGTAATGTGCTTTTGTACGACCAAAAGCAGGGAACTGAGCCGACTTACCACTTTGAATATTGCGTTCCGTAAATTTACCACTTGTAACACTCATACGGTCAAAAGCTGTAAGAGTTTCACCACTAAAAACTTTCAGTGCAAGTGCAAGTCTGTCTGTATTCGTACCGGATATAGCACCGTTGGCAAGCGGTGCAGAAATAGTAATATTTGCCATATTGATATCAACCACCTTTCAAATATAAAAAAAATAGACACCCAAATGGTGTCTTACGTTCTATAGAAATATGTAATTAGAACCTTTAGAATATGGGACTGTTCTTAACTTTTCGATAAACCTCTTTAGTAAATGCAGCATCTTTCTGATACCTTGGATCAGACATATCCTTAATCATTTCTGCTGTAGTCTGATAACCTACGGAAGTATCTGTAGCAGCACTATTGCCTATAATAGTACGTTTAGATGTTCCAAAGGCTGCTGTCATTTTGCTTTTAATGCCCTCAAAGACAAGCCGAATCTGCCCCAAGTTTTCACTATTGATAGCATCATTATAGGCTTTACGCATTTCATCACCCTGAGACAACACAAACTGCTGCATCTTCTGTAAATCTTCTTTACCACCAGCCATATCAGTAACACTGTTTACATAGTGGTCTGCTGCTGCTTGCCATCCTGCAATAACACCATTGACTACACTTTTAGGATATCCGGCAGCTTCAAGTTTGCTATACGATTCAGAACTCAAACTGCCATTCTTCGTAAATTCCTGTTCCATAGCAGCAAAGTCCACACCTTTAGTAGCAAGGTCAGCCTGTGCGTCATTCAAAGCCTGTTTAGCTCCTTGAAGCTGCTGTGCAGCATCTCCCTGTGACGTAGTGTCTCCTGCTGTCTGTTGCTGTTGTTCCTGTGCTGCTGTCTGCTGTTGAACCTGTCCTTCTTCATTTATTACTTCATCAAGTACATTACCTACTTGCGCTTGGTCATTTTTCAAAGAAACAGACATACCATTGTTAGAAGTAGTAACAACCGCACCATTGGTGTCTTTCTGCTGCACTCCTGCATTTTGTTCTTCTGCCATTTTAATGTATCACTCCTTTTATCCTACAATTCCCCAATCATCCGACAACATATCTGCTTGACTTGCAAGCCACCCTAACTGAATACCAGATGTACCCACAAAGGCTATAGCTTTATTTCCCATTTGTTCATGATTAACATTTTGTATTTGATTGTCTGTACGCATATAGCTGATATTAGTAGCAAGTTCAATATACTGTCCTTTTCCATTCCAACCACTCCGGCTTACCTTATGTCCTTCCTTTAATGCTTCCAAAGCAAGACCAAAATTCATGTCATTTTTTTGCTGTTTTATGATACATCACTCCTTCACTATATTATTTTTGTTGTGGTGCCTGTCCACCAGAAGCACCACCATTCATAAGACCCTGAGCAACAGGTGAAGCTGCTGCCTGTTCTAATGCCATTTGCTGCTGTTGTTGCTGTTGTGCTGCATATTCTTCATCATTCATAACAAGTTCATCTGCATTCAGACCTATCGAGGTTCCTATTTGCATCATAACGTTGCCGGATTTAAGACGCTGTTGGAAATCTGGAATAACGGCACAGGCTTGTAGGAACTGTTCAATCTTAGTTAAATCGTGTCCTCTTCCTAGTGCTTCCATACCTGTCACAATCTTAGGTTCAATTCCTTCCGTACCTTGTGGCAAGTCCGGCAGTTCCCCTTGTGCTGTCATTTGTGCCATGACACATTTCACAAGCGGTAACTGTAATTCCAAAGACAACAAAGAGTAAATATTTCCTACGCTATCTTCCAACTCATTAGCCACATATCGCACTTCTTCTGCTGTCACACGTTCTGCATTACGCTGAACAGCACTATTAAGCAGAAAAGCAAAAGACAGCCGACTTTGAATGTCTTGTGCTTGTTGAAAAGCAACATTCAAATCTGCTGTCTTGTTTACTTGAAAAGCCACGATATCATTTTCTTTCCCTCTTACAAAGTCTCCTGATTGAGCATTCTTTAGCTTATCAGGTCTTAAAGTAGAGCCGGGGTTTAAAAGGAATAATGCGAATGCAGATAATGTAGCAAGTTCTACAATAGCCTTGCTAAGTGAGTTCAGCGTCTTTAAGTCCCCATAATATTCATCAACAAACGATCGTCCATAAGATTCATTATCCATCTTACGTAACCGTAAGGGTATCCAAGGTACTTTGTCTTTAGGGAACTGCTGGTCACTATCAGCAATAACAGTATCGTTAAGTTCCTGATACATGTAATAGGTGTCCCCATCCAGATACACATGCGTATAGACCTCACAATTCTTATCAGGTTCTATATCCCCTTCAGACATACATGCCTGTGCTTCTGGGGGTAATGCTGAATAGCTGATATTGTCTTTCGCTACTAGCTCTATCCAGTCCCCTATTCCATCACGAACAATGACATAGTTATTCAGCCGATACATCTTTATGCCACCTTCTTTAGGTGGTAAGAATAACAAAGCATTTCCAGCGTCTACAAGTTGCAATACCGCTTCATTAATGGTTATTCGATATCTACTAGCTTCTATATGTGACATAATGTCATTTTCCATAATTCCCATAAGCTGTGATATCTTTGTGTCTACATCAGCACTCCCAGTCTGTTCTAGCTGTCCTTTCGCCTTTTGTCCCATATCCAGTCGAAAAAAAGGTTCATTAGGTGGGAACAAAGCAAGCATAATTTTAGACGATAAATTATTTACCCCTCTGGCACCTACAGACTGGTAGGGTGTCTCTATGTCCGTTGAAGCTGTCATAGTATCTTTGGGAAACAATAAGGGAATTGTAAGTTTAGCGTTTCGCTCTGCTCTGTCTATATACGGTTGTCTATCCGCTACCAGCTTATTATAACGAGACTTAGCAGACGTTTCCGTATAAAAAGACGTGTCTTTTGTTGTAGTGCTGTTCATATATTAAGACCTGTCCCGTTGCTTGTCCCACTACTGGATGAGGAAATAACCAACGAATTTTTACCACGTTTTTTTGCGTTCTTACTAGTACTACCACTATCAGAATATGACGCTTCATCTGCCGTACCTGCTGCTAATGCTGCTGTAGTTCCTGTTGATGTTGTATCTGCTGTGCTTGAACCACCACCAAGAACACTACTAACTGCACTGAATGGAGCAGAAACGATATTACCTAATGTGTTGCCTAACCAACCACCACATGACATCTATAGACCACTCCTTCCTGTATAATCTGAACTACCAGTGCTGCTATTTGAATTAGAATCAACATATAAGCTGGATAGTCCTCTTTTCTTTTTTGTGTTGTTATAACTGTCACCCATAACAGCACTATCCGGTTTAGTAGATTCTGTACTGGGAACTAAATCATATGCTGTCACAGACGGATATGCACTTGATTCTACTCCGGTTGAACTACCACTAAACAAGCTGCTTACTGCACTCAACGGTGAAGTAAGCACATTACCTAGCCAACCACCACTTGCCACATTATCACTCCTTCCTGTCTGCAAGACCTTTAAGTATTGCGATTATATCTGTTGTACCTTTTATATACCCTACAAGTTCATCATTGCTACTCATATTGTGCGTAGATAACAAGTAGTCCGTTGTATAAATAGCTTCGAGATATGAAACAAGTTCTTTAGAAACAAAAGGTAAATCATCATGCATCATAATTTATTTCACTTCCTTTAGGAAAGATGATCCATAATCCACAAATCCAGCTTTACAGTACGCATTTTTTACATGTGCATCATTGGTTATCATGCTGCTTCCTGAGCAGATTAAGACACAAGCGTTGTCTTTCGCTATGCGTTCTAATTCAGTAATAGCAAAAGAGCCAAAGCCTGTCGGAAAACTGGTAAGAGAAATTACAAGCTCCTCAATCAAAACCTTTCCATCAATCCACCACAACTCAGATACACCGCACCCCATAAGACCAGCTAGGTACCCATCAGTATGCTCATAGACTGTTACAGTTCCTACTACATATGCCCTGAATAAGACACAAGCTAATTCATGTTTAGGCTTGTGATGTTTAAACAAAGGTGCTTCCTTACCTTTCGTTAACTCATCTATGATAGTTACAATGTTAATAAAATCTCCAAACGTCAGTCGTTTACTTATCGGTCTAAATTTGCTGGTGTCCATAATTTTATCCTTCCTGTCTTGTTGTCATAATCTCCATACTGCAAAATATGAGCCACTTGTGCCTGTCGCAAAGCTTCTTCCTCAGACAATGCTACATGCTTATAAGCACCTACAACGGTCTCCCAGCTTACCCCTTTTTCATCAAGCAGCTTTCGTGCTGTCTTGTCGCCAATTCTAGGACAACCAGTATAGTTATCAGCCACATCACCTACTAGTGTCTGATACAAATGCCAATAGATAGCATCTTCCTTTGTGGTCTCTGTCAATTCATCTTTGAGAAAATTGTAAAACTTTGTCGGTATGCTCTGCATATCCTTATCAGCAGACAAAATGATACTGTTTCCCTTATAAGCACCTGTAGCAAGTATGCCGATCACATCGTCTGCTTCAAGATGTTTAATTTTGATAGCTTTGCAATGTTCAGATACCCACTTACAGAGCGCACGATAAGCCAATGGTTTACGCTTGCCAACCCTGTTAAGTTTATAAGTTGCCAGAATATCTTTACGGAACAGCTTTTCAGAACTGCTGAAAATGTAGATAGGTTCAACCTGTCCCACAAACTGATCTAGTTCTAATGCTCGTTCAATCCACCTGTCCATCTGTGTCATGAAGTATGCAAGTGCTTCGTTGAAATCTACATGCAGCGTAAAGATATCATTGCCCCAATCAATCTCTGTTTCACAAGAAGAACAAGCACGATAGACAACCATATCAGCATCAACAAGTATGTAGCGACAATGAAGTTCATCATGCTTCATAATCATTTTTCTTGTGTCTCCTTTCGCTGCTTTTCGCATCTTGAAAATCTTTATCGTTCGGATAGACAACAGCACCACAAGTACATGTGATAGATTCAACGTTTTTGGTAAAGCCTGTAAGAAGCGTTCGCCCACATTTTTTACATCTAAGTCGCTTATCGTACATATTATTCACCGTCCAGTTTCAAATAGTTTTTGAGTTTGGCAACATCTTCTGTACTGTGCTTCATTGCTGCTTCTTTAGTTTTGTAGCAGATGTTGAGTTTTCTTCGGAGTACATCTAGCACACTAAGAGCCGAAAAAGAACTATAAGAAAGAACTATTTCTGAGTATTTCTGTAAACAACAATCATCAATACTCCAATACATTTCTCCCTCTTTAGGTGAAAAATTTCTATCGTCAAACAGTCTCCCTAACGCTACCCCAACACCTAATTGTGCATTGTAAGTATCTACTGGATTACATTTAGCAGTGCCAGTCCGCCCATCTTTCTCAGCAACAACTGTATTATCATGAAAAGCAATAACAGTACCTTCTAAGTCCTTTGCAGTTAAATCTTTAATATTCATAATTGTGTCTCCTATTCTTCTTCAATGTTTGTAATTTTTAATTCATCCATACCATTTAAAAGACCATCAAATTCTAACTCATGTACTAAGTCCTCTGCTTCATCCTTTGATTGAGCAGGAACAATAATAAGTCCTGTTATAGAAAAGGTAACTCTAAAATTTCTCCTAGCAGGAACACAGCGTAATTTCGCTTGTTCTATCAATGACAATCACTCCAATTTCTGCCTACAATACCTTCGGTGTCTAATTGCACCCTGAAATTAAAAAAAGCCTGCGTATCACGCATAGCTTCTTGTGCTTCCTTACAAACTATTTCAGCAATCTCTTTTGTCCTGCAAGCAACTTGAATTTCATCATGACACCAGACCAGATAACAAAAGTCACCATCCCAGCCATGTTTCAATCCTTTAGCTAGTAGTCGTTCCTCTGTTAAGACAATCCACTTCTTACACACTAAGGCACCAGCCGATTGTAATAGCAAATTCAAAGCCGAATGAACACTACGGACATGGAGCTTTCGCTTGTCGATACCATATAGAAAATGACGTTTCCATTGTGGTTTTCGCTGTCCACTTTTCCAGTCTATAGGATAGACTAAAGCATCTTCTACATGCTGTTTGAGCCTTGCCATTGCGGGAATAGCTGTATTAAATTTTCTTTTGATTTTCTTTCCATCAGCAGCCGATCCATTTATAATCTTTCCTATCTTTGCATCACCAGCACCATAGAGAAAAGCATAAATAAAAGTCTTAGCCTGATTACGTGTCGGCAATCCTGCTGCTTCCTGATTCATAGTGTGTATGTCCCCATTCAGTATTGTATGAGCATACTTACCGCCATCATACGGGTACATAAAGTGTGCAAGACATCTGAGTTCCAGACCACAAGCATCAATTCCAGCTTCCCACCAGTCACCAGAAGTAAACAGTTCTCTACACTCTTTCCCGTATGGGGAGCCTACATGTGGCACCTGTGCTACGTTAGGTTTACTATGAGTTGCTCTACCTGTTACGGCACCATTAGGAATAACAGATCCATGAATACGGCCATCTTTCCCAACCATGGACAGCCATGCATTTTTACCGTCTGATAGCTGCCCTAATCGTTTTTTAAGCATCAGAGATTCTTGCAGCAGCTTTAACGTATGCTGTAATTCCTCACCAGCTTTAGGGTCTGCTATCATGTAATTTAAAGAATCATCATCAATTTTCAAACGACACTGAGACAAATCAAGGTCTTGTACTTCGTTATCCTCAACATCATAACAATCCACATTGTCAGGCTCATATTTATAATACTGTCGAACCAACCATTCAATTTGTTGTCTGGAATTAGGATTGAAATCTTTATAACGCTGAATAGGAATGCCTTTTTTATACCCAAGACGCTTATTGTCTCTCTTAGGAATAAAAATCTTATCAGGTATTGGCGGTACTTTCTGCACCAATTCAGCAGTTAAAATTCCTGCTCTGGCTTGTAAGACCGCATCTAACTGTTCAGCCTTCTTTAAATCAAACGGATATCCGTTCTTTTCCTGCTTAGACATCAGCCAAGCTACCTGATGTTCCAACTTAATAGCCTTTGGAGAATAGTTAGCTGCTGCAAGCTTCTGATAGAGCTTATACGTAACTCTTACGTCCTGTGCATTATAGGTCAACATTTCAGGTGTATAGTATTTCCAAGCTTCTTCTTGTTCACCATAATTACCTTTAAGTTCCCCAAGACGATACCCCCAAGCTTTCAGGCTATGGGATTTATATAGTTTCTTTGGGAGCCTACCAGACCGCATAAGACCAGCATCTTGATTTTCAATACTGGAATAAATGAGACGTGATAGAACCAAAGTGTCTATTACGTTCTTCTTTAACTCAGGAGTAATTACAAACCAGTCATACAGCTTACTAAGAACTGGCAAATCATAATTAATAACATTGTGACCACATAGTACGACACCATTAAGCCAAGCGTCATATAAATCATGAACTCCCTTTTCCACTGTGTCAGAACCAAACTGAAATAACTCGCCGTTATAAGTATCAAGATAAGACAAGCAATGACATTTGGTGACATCAGCGTATAAATTGTCTGTTTCAATATCAAATATAAGCATGGCATAGACTATCCTTTCTTCCAAAACTTATAGGTTTCGTCAATAAACTCGTTTTCAATACCAACAAGATTATCCTGTCCATCAACACGATACCGCTGATGGATACTATAAAATCGTTGGTTTGTTGTCTGGCACCGTAAGTCACCTCTAGTTACCTGATAGCTTCCTGTTTTTAGCCAGGAGCAATTACCAAGACTAGCAATGCTCTTGTCTAATGCATCGTTATCAGAACCACTGTACAGACATACAGGTGCTATATGCGCTAAATCCTGCAACAAAGACACCATATCAGCACTTGTGAGTGAACGTGCTGTTGTGCCACCTGAGACAACGATAGCATTTGCACCAGCATCTATCTGATCCACTGCAAATCGCACCATATCATTGCTGTCTACAAACTCAGTACATTTGTCCTGCAATTCTGTACTAGGGCAACCAGTACAATGTTGGTTACAATCTCCCAATTCAAAATAGACAGCCATTTTGTCAGGCACTTCATTAAATGTTATCCCCCTTTTCAGCAAGGGAACTCTTAAAATTCGCATGTTTCATCTTCTCCTAATAATCTATGAATGGACTTATCATAATGCAGATAGCCACAAAGACCTGTATCTCCTGCAAAACGATTCTTCAATAAACGTATTTTGATATTGTTTCGGTCAACTTCCTGCTCTGCCTGTTGGTTACGTTCCAGAGCAATAATTTCATCTGGTATCTGTTTGAGACTTCCAGAACCCCGTAAATCATCAAGGCTTATCATGCCACCTTCTTCAAACGACTTATCACCATTTGTCTTTTTTAGGTGGGATATGACAATCATTCCTGCCCCTGTTTCTTCTACAAGAGACCGTAAGTTTGTCATAAGCTTGTCAATAGTCTTTCGTTCATCCTGTCCATCATCCATACCAGAAACAGCAATAGAAATATGGTCAAAGACCACAAAATCACAGCCTTCACCGACTATGAGATATCGAATTTTGTCTAACAAGTTATCAGATTCTAAGCTGCCAAAATGGTCATACAGAAGAATTTTTCCATCTCCAAAGACTTCTTCATAGGGTTTTTGCAGTTCGTTCTTGTCTATGCTGCCCCATATCAGAGACAACGGACGCTTTACATGAATAGACAATAATTCTCTCATTGTCTTTTTATAGTTTTCTTCTAGCATCACCATGCCTATTTTCATGCCATCCAACATCTTCAATTTATAGGCTATTTCCCGTACTGCGGTTGACTTGCCTATCCCTGTACCAGCCGTAAACAACACCATTTCACCCTTACGGATACCATGTGTTAATTTATTCAGACCAGCACACCAAGGATATGCGTAGCTTTCAGCTTCCGTATCATCCGAAAAGAAACTATCAGCCATATCAGCAGCATTAATAATGCCATCTGGTCTATATTCTTTTGCATCGTAGATAGCACGAATAATAGCATCACCCTGTCCAGCCATTAAGCATTCGTTAGCATCTTTTAATGGCAGATGTGCTATTTTTAGCTGATGGGGACGCAATAAGCCTTGTACGTCCTCAACCGCTTTTTGTCCCTGTTCGTCCATATCGAACATCACAATAACCTCATCAAACTTTGAAAGCCATTCAAGATTTTCCTTGAAACACTTTTTTGCCGATGTACAACCATGCGGTAAAGACACGACAGGATACTTATGACCATTCATCTGCGATACAGACAAACAGTCAATTTCGCCCTCTGTAATGACAAGCTTTTTTCCTCTTGTCCATAAATCTTGACCAAAGAAACGATTAGTACGCTTACCATTTAGGTAAAAATTCTTATCCTGGATCGGCTACAATAAACTGGACAGATTTTATAAGGTCATGTAAAAATAGAATAAAAGGATTGGGAAGGAAGATTTACATGACAAATAGACGCGAAAAAAGAGAATTTACAAATGATTTTAAAGAACAGATGGTAAAATTATTCAACAGCGGCAAACCACGTTCAGAAATTGCTAGAGAATATGATTTAACACCATCAGCGCTTAATAATTGGATTCGTAGAATTAATGCTACCGGTTCGGCAAAAGAATGTGATAATCGTACGCCGGAAGCGACAGAATTATTGCGCCTTCAGAAAGAAAATCAAAAATTGAAGATGGAAAATGATATTTTAAAGCAAGCAGCGCTGATACTCGGACAAAAGTAATTGTGATCCGGCAAAATGCTCATAAATACTCAGTATCAGCGATGTGTAAATGCTTGAATATAGCTAGAAGTACGTATTACTATGAATCAGCCATGAAAAACGATGAGTCTGAAATTGAAAATGAAATCAAAAAAATATTTCAAGAAAATTACAATGTATATGGAACCAGAAAAATCAAAAAAGAACTACACAAATCAAATTTTCAAGTATCACGGCGCCGTATTGGCCGGTTCATGAAAAAACTGGGACTTATATCAAAATATACAGTTGCACAATTTAAGGTGCATAAACAAAAATGTAATGAAGATCCTGTAAAGAATGAATTGAACCGAGAATTTAACGGTCAGAAGCCTTATGCTGTAGTTGTGAGTGATTTGACATATGTTAGAGTAAACTACAAATGGAATTACGTATGTGTGCTGGTAGATTTATTCAACCGTGAAATTATTGGTTATAGTGCTGGCATGCATAAAAACGCTCAATTGGTATATGATGCCTTTGCAACAGTAAAAACAGATTTACGTAAAATCCAAATGTTTCATTCAGACAGAGGTAGCGAATTTAAAAATGAGCTGCTTGAAAAGGTAATCACTACATTTGAAATTAAGCGATCTTTAAGTATGAAAGGATGTCCGTATGACAATGCTGTTGCCGAGGCGACATTTAAAATATTTAAAACAGAATTTGTTTATGGACGCAATTTTGACAGTTTAAGCCAGTTGCGGTACGAATTAAAGAGTTATGTGAATTGGTTTAACAATACTAGAACTCATGGATCATTAAATTATATGACTCCGGTGGAATTTAGAAAATTGACCTTATAAAAAGTGTCCGACAAAGTGTTGACAATCCATCCCAAGGAATGAGCTGGTCTTTGGTCTAATAATTTATGAATTCCAGTTTCATAACTACCTCAACTAATCAGATTACAACAACTCACACTGTTCCAATACGGTTGTCAATTCTTCCTTTTCTTTCTCATCTAAAGATTGAAATGGCGGCCTAACTGGTCCTGCACTGAGGCCTTTTAATTCCATTGCCGCTTTCACCATCGCAGGTTGGCCAAATCGAGTAGCTAAGTCGCGCATTGGTTGCCATCTATAGTAACGTTTCTGAGCCTTTGCTAATTGATTGTTCATGACTTCATCATATAAAGCTACATATTCATCACACATAAAGTTAGCATTAGTTGATGTGCAACCAGGATACCCGGAAGCTAATGCCCCTAGAATCAATCCATCTGATGCACACATAACGGAAATTTTATCACCGGCATAAGCTAATGTCCTTACTAAAACATTCAAATCGGTTGCCCCTTGTTTAACTCCATAAATATGCTTAAGTTTAGATACTTCCTTTATATCTTGAGGTGTCAAACTAACGCCAATACTGGCACTATTGTAAATTAAAATAGGAATATCCACATTGGCATCTAATTGTTCAAAATGATATATCATATCAGTTGAGCGGACCTCCGAAACATAAGGAGGAGTTACCATTACAGCATTTGCACCAATTTTATCTGCATAGTTTGTTAAATCAATGGCATTCTGTGTTCCGCTATCAGCAGTACAACATACAATAGGTACTCTTCCATTAACAGCTTCAATAGCGGCTCTAAACAATTGTTTTCTTTCTTCAATTGTCATGCTTGGATATTCAGCATAAGTACCACCGACAACAACACCATTAACACCTGACGAAATGAAGAAATCAATATTTTTTTGCAATCCTTCCAAATTCAATGAAAAGTCCTGATTAAATGGCGTTATTGCTAAAATATATATACCTTTAATTTGTTTTTTTAATATATGACTCATTGACTACTCACTCCTATATTCATATGTATCCATCCGTAAATCAGTTAAATATGAATTTTCCTTTTCTTCTTTTACAGTATCCAAATTAATTTTTACTATTTCCATCTGCTCTTCAAAATCTGTCCCTGCAGCAATTCGCAAACCATCGGGACCATACATTAAATTATTACCAAAAAATCTTTCACCGTTACTATTTAAACCAATGGAATTAACCGCAGCTACAAAACAAGTGTTTTCTAATGCCCTATTTCCAAAATACATATTCCATCGTTGACGAAATATCGGTGTATCGGCAAACGCAGCAGGAAATACTATTAATTCGGCTCCATGTAATGCCAACATACGGGAAGCTTCAGGAAAACCTGCATCGTAACAAATTAAAATCCCGATTTTCCCAAAATCCGTTTGAAAAACCGGATATCGATTTCCAGCCTGAAAATATTTTTTTTCTTCACTCCACAGATGAACTTTGCGATATATTCCTTCTACATCTCCATTTCTGGTAATAAGGATAGCTGCATTATATAATTGAGATCCTTCTTGTAATGCAACAGGTAAGATAACATAGATTTTATTTTTCTTTGCAATTTCTGTTATATATTGAACAGCTTCAGATTGCAAAGAACACTTCGATTGTTTTAGAAAATTCAAATCATATCCCGACAGATATAATTCTGGAAAGACTATTAAATCCACATTTTCTTTCCCGGCCCGGTCAATAAAGGTTTCACAATGCCCTACATTTTGCAGTACATTGCCAAAATAGGTTATCGGTTGAACCAACGCAATGGAAATGATATTCATTGAACTCTCTCCTAGTCCTCTAATATTGAGTTATTTGACGCAGAAATTTTTGAATTCTCGGATGAGAAGAGCCAGATAACGAGAAATCTTTAGCAGGTAAATCATCAATGATACTGCCGTTATCCATAAAAATCACCCTATCACCTACCTTTTGAGCAAATTCCATTTCATGTGTAACAATGACGATAGTCATCCCACTCTTTGCCAAGTCTACAACAATATCCAATACATCCGATGTCATTTCAGGATCCAGCGCACTCGTCGGTTCATCAAAAAACATCAGCTTGGGATGCATTGCTAATGCTCTGGCAATGGCGATACGTTGTTGTTGTCCCCCTGAAAGCTGTTCCGGATAATGATTTGCCCTGTCACTCAAATGTACTTTGTCCAATAAAACCATGGCATCTGCTTTTGCCTTATTTTTATTATCCTTGTATACAATTCGCGGTGCCAGCATGACATTTTCTAATGCTGTCAGATGATTCCAAAGATCAAATGATTGAAAAATCATGCCTATTTCGGTCCGGCTATAATTTTTTCTGCTGCTCATATCTTTTCCCTTATATAATACTTGCCCTCCATTCACATTTTCCAAACCTGCCATGCATCTTAATAATGTTGATTTCCCCGAACCGGAAGGTCCAATCATAACTACTTTTTCACCTTCATGAACACTAAGAGATACTGATTTCAAAATTTCATTACCACTATAACTTTTATTTACATCTCGTACTTCTATTAATCCCTTCATAAGTATGCACACCTCCTAAAATGACAATTGAGCACTGTCTAAGAAATGAAGAAAACAAGGACGGAGATTTTGCTTGATCAAATCGTCGAGATATATCCAGGTGATGTTCAATTTTAATTTGTGCAATAGTAAAGATTGAAGTAAAAAACAAATAATACACAACTGCCGCTATTAAAGTGTGAATATAATCAAACGAGGCACTTGCCATCTGTTGTGCCGTCAGCAGCAAATCACCGTAGCCAACAACCGAAGCCAAAGACGAAGTTTTTAACATGGCAATGAACTGATTCGTCGTAGGTGGGACAACGGTCCGCAATGCTTGTGGCAATGTAATATGTCGCATAATCTGAAGCTTGGACATACCCAGCACATACCCAGCACGTTGCTGACCTGGATGAACCGATTTCAGTCCACTTCTAATAATTTCAGCCATATATGCGGCTTCATTTAATGTCAACGCAACCATTGCAGACTGAAATGAGGTTAGTTTTAACCCAAATTGTGGTAACGCATTATAAACAAAAATTAATTGAACCAAAACCGGAATTCCTCTAAAAATCCAAATATAAATACTTGCGATTCCTTGAAATATTTTAAATTTTGACATTCTGAAAATCGCCAGAAGAAATCCACATAAAACGCCTGCGATCTGAGCACAAATTGTTAGTTTTAATGTAGAGACAGCTCCGTTCAAAAAATCTGGTGAACATACATAATTAAACAACCCTTCCATAATATTCGCCCCAATCTACATAAAATAAGTAATACGCTCTATTTCGCAAAGTAATTCATTTCAGTCGGAAGATTATATTTTTTCATCAAAGATTCAAAAGTGCCGTTTTCGACCAGTTTTTTCAATGCTTTTTCAACCGCTTCTTTTGTTTCTGTATCACCTTTACGCACAGCAATACCTATTTTTGTTTCAGCTGCAAAAGTACCTGCAATTTCAAAGGTATCAGGCTTTTTTTCCATCAAATATGCTGCTCCAGGTGATGATACTAGGAATGCGTCTGCTCGACCTTGTTCTGTGGCTAGGACAGAATCATTTGCGGTAGGTAATGCCAATATAGTGATCGGTGACTTACCTTCACTTTCCAGTTTTTTATTGGTATCTCTACAATAAATTTCTTCAACAGCCCCACGGGTAACAGCACAAGTTTTTCCAGATAAATTATCCATCGTTGTAATGTTTTCTGGATTACCTTTTTTAACAACAATAGAATTTCCCAATACTAAATACGGAATGAAATCAACTTGTTCTTCCCGTTCCGGTTTAATATACATAGCTGAATTGATCATATCTAATCGTTTGCCATTTAATGCTGGAATAAGCCCATCAAAATTCATAGCTTGAATATTAGATTCAAGCCCCATTTCCTTTGCTAAAGCCTCTCCCATCTCAATATCAAAACCAACATACTTCGAACCTTGCATGTATTCAAAAGGTGGAAAAGTCGCTGCCGTACCAAAGGTCAATTTACCTGACTCGGCTAATTGTTCCGGTGCTTTTACTTCCGCTTTGCTTTGATTGCCACCGGAACCAGTATTTCCACATCCAGCAATTGTAACCATCAACGTTCCAACCAACATTACCATCCCCAAAACTCTTATCATTCTGTTCGTATTCATCGTTCTTCCCCCTCATCTAATAACAGTGCACTATTAACAGGACCCCTTTCCTACTAATAGCGCCATTGCTATAATATTATTCAACAATATGCAATTCTCTTGGAACATGGGTAATCACTTTACAACCTGTTTCAGTGACCAAAACAGTTTCACTGAACCCGACACCATAACTCCCTAATTTTCTGATAGCTGGTGGCATATGGAATGTCATACCAGGCTGTAAAATCCGTTGATCCCCCTGCTGAAGGCTCATGATATGTCCTTCACCCCAATCGGGTGCAAATGCAATGCCTATCGAATACCCTGTTCTTTTACGATAGTTTTCATATAATCCCGCTTTTGTAATAACATCTAAACAAGCCGAGTCAACAGATTCCGAAGTAACGCCAGGTTTGATAGCATCAATTGCCGCATTTAAGGCTTCCAAACATACTTTTGACCATTCCTGCATTACCAGTGACGGTTTCCCCAGTGAAACACTTCTCATCAATGCTGCATTATATCGATTGACTGTCCCAGATAATTCCAACAATACTGTTTCTCCATTTTTCATCACCTTACTCGTCCAGGAAGAATGCATCGCACCGGCCCGATATCCTGAAGCAACATACGGTTCTGTACCATAGAACTCGCTGCCTTGCACACACATTTCAGAAAATATGGCTGCAGCAACATCATTTTCAGTATTTCCTACTCGTACTGTTGCAAAGGCTTTCTGCATAGCCGCATTACAAATTTTTCCGGCTTGTTCTATATATTCAATTTCCTTAGGTGATTTGATGAGCCTCCCCTGTTCAACAATTCCGGATGCATCAACGATCTCCGAACCTTCTAATTTTTCTTTTAATCCAAGATAGTTTTTAGTCGTTAAAAACCAAGATGTATATTCGACTCCGATTTTGCTTTTCTGGCCACCTTTCTGATGTATTACATCAATTGTCTTCTGCAGAGGATCGTCCGTATCATCATATGCAACCAACGCATCGCTTCCAAGCCAAGAAAACGTGCCTGCATTGCCTAATTCGCCTCTTCGCAAAACCAACGTGACTTCACCATTCATAGGAATAACCAAGCACATATACATATAATAGCCAGGTGATTTGTGTCCGGTCAGATAAAAAACATTTTCCGGCGTATTCACAAGAAAAATGTCAAGTTTTCTATGTGCCATTTCTTTTCTTACGTTTGCCAGCCGTTGATCAAATTCTTCCTTTGAAAAACCTGTTAATTTTTTTCCCATCGTAAACTCCTCCATATTCTAATTTCTATTTTCTTTATATATTTCATGTAACTGTTTTTCATTTACATGAATTCCCAGTCCAATCCCTGTGGGAACCATTACCGTTGAATGGGAAACTTCCAATCCACTGCAAGGGTCTTCTTTGATTCTGCAATGCCCATTCAATTCAAACAAATTGGTCCTGGAAACCGCTCCACATTGAACAGCAGCAGCTACAGCTAACATACCCTCATCCATACCACCTACCATGTATGACAAATGATGTGCTTCTGCAATATCCATCATACGAACAGCATTATAAATTCCACCCGATTTAATGAGTTTTATATGGAGACCATCTATAGCATTCTCGTTAATAAGATTAACTAAGTCATCAACACTAAAAACAGCCTCATCAGCAAATATCTTTACATCCAAATTTTCATGCAACATCCTTAATGAGTCAGCATGCTTAGCGGGAACGGGTTGTTCCACGATTTTCAAACCATATTGCTGCAATACTTTGATATTGACCAGTGCTTCTTTTGTTTCCCATGATTGGTTTGCATCAATGGCAATTTCTGTCTCACTTTCCAAATGGAGTTGTTTTACTACTTCATAAACAGCTTTTACCCGTTCAACATCTTTTTGAAAAGGTTTGAGTCCTACTCTGACTTTTATAAACCTGCATCCGTCATCCAGTAAAGCTTTCGCATTTTTTCTTGTTTCTTCAAGACTACAAAAAGGTATATTTTCTTCAGTAGGCAAACGCATTTTACGGGCACCACCCAATAAATTCCACAAAGGTAATCCATAATATTTCGAAATCAGATCATAAATAGCAATATCCGCAATGGCTTTGGATGCCATATTACCAACAATGGCATTCTCGATCTTGTCATGTGTCTGATTGATATTAGTCAAATCTATCTCAAATAATACAGGAAGAATGGCACTCTTCAATGTAGCAATGACAGCTTCTGTCGTATCTCCTGTGAAATAAGAACAATTGCCTCTGACTTCGCCAAACCCAACAGTGCCATCATCTGCCTCTAGTTTTAAATAAATTTCTTCCAAGCTATCAATATATCCTGATGAGGCGTGTTTGAACGGTATTTTTAATGGCAAATTATTTTGGTATATTACAGCGCGATTAATATGCAATGTATAACAGTCCCTTCTATTATTATGATAAACACCATCGAATAATATTTTCATATATTGTAATACATCTTTCTAACTGTGTAATATCCACAAACTCATCGGTTTGATGTGCTTGGTTCAGAGATCCTGGTCCAACAACAATTGTTGGAATGCCACATTTCATTAAATGCACCATATCACATCCGCAAGTGAGACCATAAAATGTCTTTTCATTTCCAGTGACATCCGTTGCTATATCAAGCGCAGCTTGTGTATATTTACACTCTGGACTGATTTCTGTCGGTCCCCCTGTGGTTTCCTTTAAAGCCTTTATATCCACTTTTATTCCTGGCATTTTACGTTCTGTCAAAGCACATATCTTCTTGAAACTATCCACTACCTCTTCTTCCGTTTCACCGGGAACCATTCGTCGATCCACAATTAATTCACAACTGTCGGGAATAACGTTTTCTTTTACCCCGCCTACTAATTTTGTGATTGCCATTGTTGGATTACCCAATAAGTAATGATTTATTTTTTTCAATTGTTTTGAATATTCTTTCATTTCCATCGTAAAAACAGCTGCGCCTTCAATAGCATTAATACCTTGCTCTGGAAGGGAAGCATGCGCTGTTTTACCAGTAACGCGAATAATGGGCCGCATGCTTCCTTTATGGCAAGGAGCAATTTTACAACTTGTAGGCTCACCTACAATGCCATAATCGCCATTGAACCCATTCTGAACCATTTTCTTCGCACCATGACTAAAATCTTCTTCATCAACAACTGCCGTCATAATAATTTCTCCATGAATATTACCCGGATCATTAATGACATTACGTATTGCCAGTAACATACATGCCAATGGCCCCTTGGCATCGCAAGCACCTCTGCCATATGCTTTGTTCTGGCGAATGGTCAAGTGAAAAGGATCGGATGCCCATCCATTAACAACAGGCACCACATCCATATGCGTGTTCAAAACGATTGTCTTCCCACCTTTTCCAATTTTCTTTTTAGCGATAACATTACTGCGGTCTTGTTCCACTTCCTCATAATACACATCCATACCAAGAGATTGAGTATACTGATAAACCAATTTCGAAACACCAGCCTCGTTCCCATTCATACTTGGTACGGAAACCAACTCACTCAATAAATGAATAACTTCATCTGTTGTCTTCATAATAAGAACACCCTCTAATCTAATAGTAAAATCGCATCTTTGATTCTTTGCATTCCCTGCTTTATATTGTCCAGCGAATTAGAATACGATAAACGTATATGGCCAGAAGCTTCAAAAGCACTACCGGGAACAACAGCAACATGCGCAACCTCAAGCAAATACTCTACGACATCAACAGAATCATTTATCCTAATACCCTTACCTGTTCTACCAAACATTTTTGATACATTAGGAAAAACATAAAATGCACCCTCCGGTTCTACAGACAGATCCCACAACGGTATCTCTCTTACTAATTGAACCATGATATTTTTTCTTCGTTCAAATTCTTTTTGCATGATCGTAACGCTTTGTTGACTTCCTGTTAATGCTTCTAATGCAGCTTTTTGTGCAATAGAATTAGCTGAAGATGTAACGTGTCCCTGCACACCATCCATCGCCGAAATGATTGCTTTATCTGCACCAATGTAGCCAATTCTCCATCCTGTCATAGAATATGATTTTGAAACTCCATTGACCAACAAAAGCAATGACCGGTTATTTGCCATAAAAGAAGCCATACATAAATGTTTGTTGTCCTGATAAACCAGCTTTTCATACACTTCATCAGATAGTATATATATATTATTCTTCATTAATACGTCTGCTAATTGTTTTAGGTCTTTTTTTCTGTATACCGTCCCTGTTGGATTATTAGGATTATTGATAATAATCATTTTTGTTTTTTCAGTAATACATCGTGTTATTTCTTCTACATCTAGCTGAAATCCATCTTCTTCATGTAATGGCACAATAACAGGAGTGGCACCTGCCAACTTAACCATTTCAACATAGCTGACCCAACAGGGTGCCGGTATAATAACTTCATCACCTTCTTCACACAACGTGAATATAGCATTAAATAGTGTCTGTTTTGCTCCCGTTGAAATCATGACTTCTTCTGGAGTATATGTAACCTGATTATCATCTTTAAATTTTTCACATACAGCCTGCCTCAACTCATAAATACCTGAAACAGCTGTATATTTTGTAAAATGCTCATTGATTGCCTGTATTGCTGTTGTACTAATATTATCCGGTGTCGGAAAATCGGGTTCTCCTACACTAAAATCAATAACATCGATATTTTTTCGTTTTAAATTTCCAACCGTTGTGGTCATAGCTTCTGTTGCTGATGGTGTCATATTTAAAATTTTATGTGTTAAAGTCATTAAAATCTCCCCTATATCTCAATTAATAATGAATGGTAATTTGTATATTGTCGACAATTATAACTAAAAAAAAAACAAGGTCATCCTCCTGTTACAGAAGACATCCTTGTCTCTTTAAATTCATTAACGTACATACTTGCAATTATTAACTTTTTACTGGCATGAATTGTACCATATAATTGTTATAACGTCAATTAATTATATAATACTCATTTCCGTTCTTTTTTCTGCATTTTGTAAATGTTTCTTAATTAAATCAGATAAATGTGCACCGTCCCTTAATTTCATCATTTCGATAATTTTCAGGTGTTCCCTGGTTGCAATAACTATAACATTGATATCCACACCATTTTTCATAGTTTCAGGTAGATATCTTATACGTAATGAATAATCAATCAAATTATCCAATACATTGACCAATAAACGATTAGATGAATATTTGTAAAACAATGCATGAACAGCTATATCGGACTCGATATAATTTTCAATATCATCGGGATGCTCTAATACATATAGCAACTTCTTCTCAATTTCCTGAATCATGCACTCTGGGATATCATTAATCGAATATCTTGCTGCATATGGTTCCATCAGTATTCGCATCTCCGTATTATCTACAATGTCCTGTTGCGTTACTTGTGTAACATATGCACCTTTTCGTGGCACTAACTGAACGAACCGATCACGTTCCAAATGATTTAAAGCTTCCCTCACAGGTGCTCGACTAATATTCATTGCTTTTGCAATATTATCTTCAATGAGTCGTGATCCTGGCTTAAAATTTCCTATAACAATCTGCTTTTTTATATTTTCATACACTTGATCTTTTAAAGACAGTGTATGACTTAAATCTTGTAAAACAGGTTCCATACTTACCACTCATCCTATATAAATTTAAATTATTAGCCACCCATCAGTTTAAAATGTTTTGGTTAATCCCCCATCAACCAAGATAGTCTGTCCTGTTATGTAAGTATTAGTTGGAGAACATAAATACACAACTATTCTTGCAAATTCCTCCGGTGTCCCATATCGTCCTAATGGAATAGTTGATTCAGTCTTAGCTTCTATCACCTGACGCGTCGTACCAGCATTCTTAGCACGTATATCATCTAATAAGTGTACCCTGTCTGTCGCTATCTTGCCTGGTGCAACGACGTTGACTAAAATGTTATATTCGCCTAATTCTTGTGACAAAGACTTAGATAATCCCATAACACCCATTCTAAAGGTATTTGATAAAATTAAATTATTTAAGACTTGTTTGACAGATGAAGAAGCAAAGTTGACAATTTTACCTTCTCCATTCTTTTTCATATACGGAAGTACATATCTGATAGCGCGAATATATGACAACAGATTGTTTTCAAATGCAAATTGCCATTTATCATCTTCAAATTTCTCAAAGGTTCCAGCTGGTGGTCCGCCACTATTATTGACAAGAGCATATATAGACCCACATTCACGAACTACCGTATCTACCGCATGACATATATCATCGTTGTACAACATACTTCCCTCTATATATTGAATATCAATACCTGTTTGTTCATGAATGTCTTTTTTAGCCTTTTCTAGTTTTTCTCGATTATGGCTAAATAGAAAAACCTTTGCTCCTTCTTTAGCAAATTCTGTAGCCGTTGCTTTACCCAAACCACTACTTGATGCCATAACCAGAACTGGTTTACCCGTAAGTTGTAAATTCATACAAGAATTCTCCTTTTGGTAATATTGTCTATTGTCGACAAAATGAAATTATCTTTTTCTAGAATACCACTACTAAGTCTTTTATGCAATACCAAATTTTCAATAGTATTGTATTAATATTTCAATTATTAGTTTAATATATTTCAAATCCATAGAAGATTACAGCATGCAACCACTATAGAACTCAAAAATCAAACCTTATAAAATTTATTCCGATATGATTGAAATTCAACAAGACTGCATCTATATAAGTATTCTGTTTAGCATAAATAAAACATTGTTTTGATTTATGACTATTAATTCTGAATCACTCTGCATATGAAAATGTAATTCTAAATAAACTTCTTTCGATACCTTTAAAATTGTGCTACTAATTTTGCAATGTGTCGCAATAAAATACCACCTTTCTTATAGCATCAATTATCTTTACCACCGTAAGATTTATGATATGTTCCGAGTGCTTAACCATTTAATGCGAAAGCGATATACTAGTAATATCATTGTTTTCCCAAATTCGGATACCAAAAAAAACAACTAATATACCGATGATATACATATAAGCTTTTTCGACAAAATGAATCACCCACTGCACTCGCCAGACAACTCAACAAAATGCACCTAACAAATGTAGTCCCGACACCCCCCCAAAAAGACCGAACATTCCTTTCAGGCTTAGATTAACAATAAAGCTATTTGCCAACAATATTCAAAATACAATCGTCCCCACAACGCCACTACCAATCAACATGCCTAATCCCCCAAAAGTCCATATAGTTGTCTTCTCTTTCCGATTATCAATTGTTAAATTACCTTCTTCACTAACAAAAAGAACAAATGACAAACTATTGCCACAATCATTCTTTTTTCCACATATGTCGTTCTGCCTCACTAAAAACAAGTAGGTGAATAGGCTACAATAAACTGGACAGTTTTTTTAAGGCGCTATTACAATAATCAAAAATTGATTTACCATCATGCTCTAAATAAAACTCAAGAAAAAATGCACCATGTACATCTCTAATCACAGGTAACCAAAAGGGTATTTTAATGAGTTCTTTAAACTGTTTTTGATAAATCATTGGATATACATCTTCATTTTGATTGTTTTCTATTTTTAAAGTATTTTCTTTGAAATTTTTACAATTTTTCTTAATTTTTTTGTAAGTTGTTTGGGAGATTGATTCTTTTTATGTTGTAATTGTTCTATTTTCCCGAACTTTTTCACTATAATTGAAGAATTCGAAATCCAGTAAACAAAGTTATTGACTGCTTGATTCACATTTTCTGTGGTACTTCTAAATATACTATCAGCGAAATATACCATTGATTTATACTATTCCTTCTCTGAATAAAAAGGAAAGGGTAACCCTACTCCATAAAAATGCACCGAAAGGTTATTATAAAACTGTCTGGTATTGTAAAGAAAATCCTCGTATTTCTTATTAGCATCATCATCATTCGTACAATAATCATTCATAAAAACGCTCCTCATACTTAGCCAACTCAACCCTATAATACTTATCCATCAGCTTATCTGCATTCAAATACATGTGAATGGCACAAATTAGAATAATCCTGTTAATCCTTTTATTATAAATGATATAACAAAAAAGGAAATATGTATTACACATAATAAAAGTAACCGACCGATAAAACAGTGAATAGTTAAATGCCGGGTATCCCCTATTATCCTAAACAGACAATCAGCTTTGAAATGCTCTGTTTTTTGGATCGGTGTACTTCTTGTATATTGCGGTATCTCGACATCAATAATATTTTTCAATATCCAATTACATGATTACTACGCTATTCAAACACTATTCTGATGATAATGTCTGCATGGTATTTAATCATCCGGGACAAAATGAAATTGAAATTTTTCTTTACCATATATAAATTTAATCCCAATCGATAATAAGACCAGCATGAGTCAATCCTGCGCCGTAGCCATACAGAAGTAACTTGTCACCTGACTTAATTTTTAAAGCTTCCTGTCCTAGCCATATTGCTAATGGGATTGATACAGAAGAAGTATTGCCATAATACTCATTACTTACTAACATTTTTTCAATAGGCATATCAATTCTTTTGCAAATGGCTTCTATCATGCGCAGATTAGCACTATGAGGGACAAACCAATCTATATCACTTATATCTAAATGAGCTTTTTTTAATAATGACGAAATCCCTACTGGAATGTTTTTAACAACATATTTATATAACCCACTGCCTTCTTGCTCAAATAATTTTTCTTTCTTTATAACTTCTCCATTAACGGTTTGTGATAAATTACTGCATGTAGCATCTTATTTTCCTTCTGTAGCAAAATAAGATGCTATAAAACTACCTTTTCCATTAGTTTTTTCCAATAACATCGCTACAGCTGCATCACCAAGTAAAATACAAGTATTTCGATCTGTATAATCCAAAACTTTAGACACTGTTTCCGATGAAATGGCTAATACTTTATTGCAGTGACCTGAAGTTATCAATGAATCTGCAACACATAATCCATAAATTGAGCCTGTACATCCTGCATTTAAATCCATAGTTCCGGCTGCCTTTATATCAAAATGACTTTGTACTAAAGCAGAAACTGTCGGTACCAAATGATCTGGCGTAAATGTCGTTACAATTATCATACCGTTCGAACGGTGATTGCGGATTTGTTCTTACCATCCCCATGTCAAATGCATAATACAGAATAGATTTGCAAGTACAAGACTTATCACCTCGTCTTAAGGCGTTTCACTTTTTTCGTTTGACCATGATCTCGCAGAGTCCACAAATGGTGCCTTTAACCATCCTTTAATATACATCTATATCCATGGTTCTCGTATGTGCTTGCGTACCGTCTTTATCAACAGTGTTTAGAAGTCTTGAATTTAAAATGAAAGTCACCTTATCTAGTTGTTCTTGAGTTATTTTATGAAAATTAGTTCTTTTGGGAAAATAGACACGAATTTTGCCATTCATGTTTTCATCGCTACCACGTTCCCAAGGTGCAGCGGGATGTGCAAAGTATACAGTAGTATAAAGTATCTGTTTAACGGATCTGAATTTTGCAAATTCGGATTCGTTATCCAATGTCAACGTATGTACTACATATTCGAATAATACCTTAACAATCACATCTTTTGTCGCTTCTTGATTTCGGTTTTCTAGTAAAATCATGCGCATAAACCGGTTGGCATGATCAACACAGGTTATGATTAATCCTTGCCCGACAACACCATACAAGGTGTCTCCTTCCCAATCACTAAACCCAGAACGGGCATTGGCTTGTGCAAGTCGTTCGGTATCTGGATGAATGGTGTTACAGGTATGATCTTTGTACCGATTGCGCATTTATTCACCGTGGAGACTGAGATTCTTTTTACGAGAGCCATTGGGTAACAGCTTTCATTGTAACGCACAATAGATAGTGGTATGGCTTACCGTATCATGTGAATGGATTTCATTCCACTCACTTCCGGCGGCGTATTGAACCACCCCAACAGTTGACATAGAGCCACAAAGTTAATAAAAAAGTTCGACAAAAACGTGCAAAAAAGACTCATTCTTCTTTTCCTTTTGATACCTATCAGCTTTAAACAGACAAAAACAATACTTTTTTGTATTGGAATAGAAATACATTATTTTTCCATTTGCACGGCTATTGGCACGGCAGAAAACAGAAAAAAGCGAGCTTGGAAAAATATCCAAACTCGCTCGTATTAGTAAAATGGCGGAGTGGCAGGGATTTGAACCCTGGCGGGCCTTACGACCCCTAACGATTTAGCAATTCGAACTACCTGTTTTTGTTCATTTTGTTTCATTGCCATGAATGCAGTTATAATCTACCTTATCTTACTCTTCATTCCTTTCTGTTAATGTCTCTTTTAATCTATTTTCTTACATTTGAGCGACGATATGAGCAACCATTGTAAACTTTTACAATAAAAATATATTAACAATTCATATACAGAATTTATACATTTTTCTAAAACGAGATGTTATCAGTATTTCCACATATTTTGTAAACGTTAATCACCTTCTTATAAAAAATGGTCTAATATCTTGCCGAAATTGTGAATAATATGAATATCTGAATTCAAACTTACTAGACACACGTGTTACAATTTTGCTTGACATCTTCATTTTCTATCTGAGTGGCTGGAGTTTACAAATTAACAACGTATCATTTTTACGAATAATGCCAGCAGAAACCCTATCATGATGGCTTGTCTCTTTAGTAGTAGATGGTATACCATGTGGGAAGGTCACGCTACCTTTACCTGGAATGGACGTAATACGAGTAACGTAATCTAAATCAAAGGTCAGTGTAACATCTCCGGGTTGTGAATTTTTATCGTCTACTTTTATATTGGTAATGTTAAACGAGATAGCATTATTATAATTGGTTAAATATGAAGATTCCTCACTTATAAACCCAGAAGTCAACATATCATTTTTGTAAGTTCCATCAGTTACTACTTGCGCATAATATTTTTTAATTAAATTTTGAGCTTCTATTTCATCTTTTTCCTTTTGATCTTTTCTTTGCTGTTCTATCTGTATTTGATATTGTTTTGCTTTTTCTTGAGAATAATTTATATAAATGCCGCTCCCCGTAAAAATTAGAAATATAATAAATATAACTATCCAAGATTTGGATTTTTTATATAAAGCTCCAATGAACAGGAAAACAGTCATAGTAATAAATACTATATAATGTAAACTTATAAAATGAACTATTGCTGTAAACATAACAAACAACAGATAAAAAGGGATTGCTGCTAAGACCCCACTAGCAACAATATATCCTAAGTGGGCATCAAACAAGCCATTAACACCATTAAAAGAGACCGTCGTTATTCTAGCACACCATGCTCGATAAATTTTATATGTCAAAAACATCCATACTGGTATTAAAATAATAATTACAACATCTTCTAAGAAATCGAACATAAAAGCACCCCTTATATAAAGTGTAAACAAAGATTATGTTATTTTAATTCATTAATCAAGTAAATAAACGCCTCATGACGCTTGTCCATCACGGAACCATACGCGTGGTTTTAACGTCGTCCTATATAAGATAACATATATCTTCGGCATGTCAAAGATATACAATATCAACATCTCCCCCCATTTTTCATAGATATAACTTCTTTTATCGCCACGCCGACTCATAACTTTGTATAAAAAACGTTTTACTTGACACCAATAATACTAGGCTCCAAAATTGAAACAAATCCCAAATAGAACAACTTTACAAAATGACTATTTAATTATTATATATCGTAAACATTAGTGAATTTGGATACTCAAAGAAAACAAGATACTCACCATCATCTATCGATACAATACTTCCTTGTCTCGGAACTCGAGATAAACCGTATTTTTCTGCAAATTCTTCTAAGCTACTACTACAATTCAGGCCGGAATTATCCAATCTACGTGTACCATTATTGAATATAACAATACGGTCTACCTGACCACTATCCGAATTAAAGGTAACTAACCAGCCATCTTTTTGATAATACCAGCCACCAATAGGATCTCCACAAAGGCTTCGACTTTCTGCTTTGCTCAAAATTCTCGTTGGTTTACCATAAGCACTCAATACATCTTGCTTAGACATGCCCAGCGATATACCACCAACTGATTCAGCAAACACAAAACCAGTCCCCATTACAAAAACTATCATAAAACACAGAATCAACTTTTTTATATATATCATAATTATTTTAATCCTCCTATTTAATTTTTACCTACGATTCAGTGTCATAGTATTGTCAATTACCAGTGTCTGATGTTTTCCATTACCATACCACTGCATATGTATATCTCGATAACCGTTACTTTCTAGAATTCGAATTGTGCCTTCCCCTGATCCTCCTCCTACAAAATCAAAACCAGTAATTACTTGACAACCATTAATGTATCCATCCTCTATAGTAAGACCCAAATTACCATTTTGATCATACCACTCACCATATAACCGATGGTTTAATAAAAACGAAACAGTTGAATCACTTTCCTGGTAAGCTTGTACCGGATACACAGATATATCATTTCCTACAAACGAACCCAATAATACAACCATGGCAATCCCTACTTTTAATTTTTTACATTGCATTTTATTCACTCCTTTTTCTAAAATTACCATTTTTTATGTATAGAAAATTTTCTTTAATTTGGTAAAACAACATTTTTAGATTTAATATCGATTCGTAAACTATCCATATGTGTCAGAAATATATTAACCAAATTTACATTGATCTGTTCCTTGAGATGTCCTTGATAATGAGAAGGATGAGCACCATTACCTGAATTAATCATACCCGGTATGACGTTTCCATTATCATCGACTTTAAAAAGCGCGTAAACGGGAATATGATGATGCGTATGCGCATCATTCCAAACACCTAATGCATCATCCAATCCTGCTTGTGAATTATTCTGACTAGAATTTTGTTTATGCACAGGAACATCCATTTCAAAAATTAACGGATTATAATATTTTTTCCCACTACTAAACGTTTGAAAATTATCCATAAAATTCAATGTTTTAGCTGAATAATTAGTCCAAGCAATCTGTGAATCTTTAGCACTATAAGCGCCGATATAATAATTTTCATTATCCTTTACCAAGACTAAAAAGCCATCATCATCTCGCTTAGAAGCTGCTAAAATTTCGTAATTAACACCATAACTTTTTAATGTTTCTTTAATATCAGCAATCACATTTTTTTCTGCATCAGGTTTATTTTTCCATGTATCTGCTAACAAGTTGCCCTTAGAATCCTTTACATTTTTACCAATGATTCTGTCACTAGATGAAAATGTTGGTGGATTGGAAATATCATACTTTGCATATCCCGCAGTTACTATCACAAATGAAAAAAGACATACCGCCGTAATAATAAGCCATTTTCCCTTTACTGTGTCTTTTTTTACAATACCTAATACCAAAAGCACAATTCCACAAATCAATACTATTCCGCCAATAATACCTAATACAATCAGAGTAGTTTCATGATAAATTTTAAATTTTGCCTGAATCTCCATATCCTTATTGTCAAAAAGTGCAGGCTTAAGATTCCATATTGCTGTTTTCCCATCATTTTGCATTTGGTCAGCATTAGAAACATCAACAGTGTATGGAAAATTTAACGTCAAATCCATTTTCAACGAATTAATTGCGCTTTGAGTAGCTTCATCCTGAATTTGATTCATAGCGTCGGCTTCTTCTTCAGCTTGCTTTTTAGCTTCCAAGTACTGCCAAATACTCCCTTTTACCTTGGGAGAAAAATATCCAGGAATTTGAGCCTGATTGTTTGCTTTCGGAATCTTTTCTTTACGTCCTTGAAGATATAAATCTAATGAATAATAATCGTAAAGCAGTCCCTTTTTGAATTGGACTCCGTTATGCTTTTCATTTGGATTCCATATATCTGCTCCCCCATTTACTAATTCAGTTATATCTTTATAGGTCTTAGTAGCAGTAAATCCATTGGATGTTTCTTTGATAGCATATCCCTGCTTTTGAACATCTACTTTTTGTTCATCAATCTTATCTTTTGCGATCGGTGATGCGGTTGTCATATCCTGAATAGCTGTAATTGTTCCATCCTTATTAAAATTAAATCCGATGTTTATATTAGCGCACCCTCCTAAAATCAAGCACGATACTATCATTATACAAAAAATAGTCAAAAATCTTAATTTACATCTTTGCCTAAATACTATATTCTGACCTGTGTGCAATTCTATCACTCCCTATTGTTATAGAATACCTGATAATTTTCTCTGTCTATATAAAAAACAGAAAGTGGAACTGACTTCTTTCTGCCCATAGGCCACCTACCAAAAAAATCTAGTATTTATTATATTACTTACGTTATCTCATAATTCTTATGTGGTCCATTCTATTTATATCTTCCAAATATTCGCATACATACGCCGTTCTCAACATTAAGTTATACTTCTCGTTCAATTGTAATTCACATAATATATTTCTGTATTTATCTTGAAAAAATTATATGTCTTTTCTATCATCATACCACTGTACTATTGCACTACAAGAAGAGTTTGACCTAACACATGTATCAAGAAGTCCTCGGTTAATCTGCCTTATTACTTTGCTCCTATATTCCCGCCTTCTTCCCACCAGATCTGTTTTTCTTTTTCTTCGAAAGTGACCAGCAGAGAAAGGTCTATATTAAGGGCATTGGCAATATCAATCAGAATAGACATGGGTACGTTATGATTGTATTTTCCGCGTTCAATCCGTCCAATAGAACTGGCACTGACATGAGTCAGTATTGCTAATTCTTTTTGTGTCAAATGCCGAATGTTCCGATAATAGGCAACTTTGGCTCCAATTTGTTTGAATACCATATCCTTATCTGCGTACAACGATGATCACCTCTTGTTTAAATAGCGAATAGAGTCTTTCTGTATACAAAAAAACAGAAAGCAGGACTGGCTGCTTTCTGTTCGCAAATTAGTCATACGGAAAGAACCGATACCTACCTTATTTCTTACTTATATTATCTCATAATTTTAATACCTCAGGTTCGCCTGTATCTGCTGAATGTCCACATACATACGCTGTCTCCGGCATTACGCTATCCCTTTTGCACTTCGCTGGCAGTCCATACATAAGGCTCTGCCATATTTATCCTTGGAAAACTGGAGAACCTTTTCCGTGATCACCGTACCGCAGACACTGCAAACAGGCTGCCGGGTAGACTGCCGGGTTCGGTTCGGTACCGACTGCATCTGATGACGATGTGCTGTTTTTTCTTCCGGAGCAGTTGTTATTTCATCCGTATGGCCGTCGGCTTCCGGGTCATCGCCGGTACTAATGGCAAAGCTCAGGAGATAGGCATATTTAATGGCGGCGGTCTGGGCTTTCATGACCGCTTTATCTCCCACATCCTGCCCGCTGCCAAGTCCTGTGATCTGGACCGTTTCCCCGGATTCCATATCCGTTAACTGGATATTCATTCGCACGGTTGCCAATTTCTCTATATTTCCCTTCGCCGTGGTGATATCATCCAGCCGGAGTAATTCCGGTACCGCAACGGATGCAATGCCATACTGGACAAACGCCGTATTCACTTTCTCCAGTACATCGGCACTGGTAGCATACGTATATCCGTGATACTTGTTTTCCCCTTTCTTCATGACATACCCGCAGTCTTTCATTACGGCAATTAGTTTTTTAGCTAAGGCTTTCATACTCATTCACTCTCCTTGTTTTACTACATAATGCTTGTCCGCAAAGTCCACATTGTCCTATCTTTTCAAATGCTATCTATATATAAACTTACCTATATAAAATTTGCGGACACCACGGACAATACGGACATGACCTAATTTTTCGTCTTATACAGCAGCGTCACAATTATGACATCCTTCGCAGCCGTGATACTGTTTGTGTCCCTCATCATCCGTATAGAGGCAGAGGGATGGTCCCCAACAGGTTTCATAAATCTCATAGGCCGTACTGGAATGAGTAGAAGCTGTATAGTCTTCCTGCAATTTTCCGTCTTGATACCTCATCCATCCACAATTGGTGCCGATATCTTCATCGGCCCACACATGTGTAATCGTACTATCCGGAAACATCGCTGCCAGCTTTTGGATGACTGGTATCGGTGCAACCCATGCTGTCTGGAAGGAAAAGATATGATCCGGATCCGTTATCACTGCATCCATGGCATTCCATTTGGTGCCCCAGTGTGCGATAGACCAGCCATACCAATCCGTATATCCATATTGCTGTTGATTCTGATAGGCTTTTCTTCCCAAGTCCCGGTTGATCTGCCGTTGTTTTTCCAATCGGCGAAGATACGCTTTGATCGTCTCCTGCGTATGCCGTTCTTTTTCATAGCGGCTGCGAAGGCCGTCCGGAATCATTCCTTCCTGCAGATATATTTCCGCATAAAAAGATAGTTCCATCACACTGCTGGATTCGATTTGCAGGGATGGTGGCATCGGAAGTATCCGGTTGAAATCCAGCAGGCTGTCTTTGCCTTTCAGGGCCTCCCATAGTTGTCCGATATGGGGACTGGTAATCGTCATCTTATTCTGCACATAATTTGGCATCGTACTATTCTTCCTTTCGTTTTTGTTTTATGTAGCTTTTTTCGTCATCTGACACAGACTGTCCCACCTGTCCACGTTGTCCGCAAGATAAAAATAACCTATATACAATATCCATATAGGATTATATTTTTTAGGACAGTGTGGACAAAACGGACAGATACTATTTTGATAGGTCATTACCCGACTTTTCTAAACTGTTGCAGCTTCCTGCCGTAGGGACAATACTCTCGGCTATCACAGTAATCCAGACATTTCCGATTCTGCCATCGTTCCCGAGAAGAACAGATCGGCGGCAATATATGAGTTGCTTTTGCCTGCTGCAGTAGTGCTGCTTTTCGGCTGAAATATCGATTGATCCATCGATCACTGATTTTATAAATCGGAATAATATACAACGGCTGGTCAATTCCCCGTTCGGCAGCAATACGCAGCCCGCTGTCCCGGCACAGTGCCTGGATATACATCCGGTGTACCGGAAATCCTGCCTGTTCCAAGAGCATCCGGTAGTAGTTGAGCTGTACGGCCCAGTCCCATACGTGTCGTACGCCGTCATGACAGAGAATTGTTTTGTATTTTAACTGTCCTTTTTTTAATCCGGTTTTATACACTTCACCGGTTGCTATTTTTTGTTTATATATTCCCAATGCCTTCATCAGCTTATAGGAACTGGTAACTTTTAAATCACCTAAGACTCCTTCTTCCGTATCCAGAATCTTACCATAGAGGTCAAACTGGCCACTGGTAATCTGATCTTTTAACCGGATCTCGCTTAAGATTTCGCCCTGCGTACAGCGCTCATGCATCGTATGGACGGCTTGTCCCTGCAGTGCATAGAGAATACGCTGGGGCGATACGGCATAGGACATTGTTTTCTTCAAGTACGTTTCCCGCACCCCGGCAATGAGTTCCGTCACCGTCGGTTCTGCTATGGGCCGGTTCACCGATTTGGCAATGGCCCGCAGTGTTGGCAGAAACATGCAGCGTGTCTGTTTTGGACAAGCTGTCAGGCATTGCAGAATGGGAATACGCTGCCCGTCCGGGCAGATAAAGTGTGTGGCTGGCATCTTATTCACTTCCTTTTCGCACAGTTACGTGCTTCGGATCCGGCATAAACTGTTCATCCGAAAGAGTATTCGGTACTTCTGGTACGATTAATTTCATGATCTTGCGTTCTTCATCCTGCACAGCAATATATACCTGCCGTGTTGTTTTCGTTTGAATCAGGCCGACGGATACGCGTCCGACTTGCAGTGCCATCCGTCCCGGCAAATTGGCTTCTATAATCAATTGCAACTGGTTCATCTTATTCATCATCTTCTTTCCATAATTCATTCATGGCTTTCCGAAAACTGTAGCAATCATATTTTCCGATGATGATATGATCCAGCAGCTGGATATTCATCAGTGTTCCGGCTTCCAATAATCGTTTCGTCATCGCCGTATCCTGTGTACTTGGGGACGAATCACCGGAGGGATGGTTATGGATCACAATCACTGCCGCTGCCATCTGCTGTACGGCCGCATGAAATACTTCCCGAGGCGTTGCCAGGGACGCATCAACTGTACCAATGGTGATCTGTTTCTTTTGTAAAATATGGTTTTTGGCATCTAACAGCAAGGCCCAGAGTTCTTCCTGCTGCCGGTCCGCTAAAAACTGGAAACATTGGATTGCTTCAGACAAACAGGTGATACTAGTGATCGGTTTCGTCCGTTCTTCCTCTACTCTCGTAATAACTTCTTGGAGGCAGCGGATCCGTTTTGCGTTTCTCCGTCCGATGCCGGGAACGGCTTTTAATTGTGCTTCTGACGTATGCAATAAAATGTGATATAAGCTTTGGTATTCCCGCAGCAGCTGATTAACACAACTCTTCGGTAAAAACGTGGCCAATAGTTCTTTTTCTGTCAACGGATGCCGTGTTGTATTGGTATGACGCATGTTGTTTCCTCCTAATCAAAAAAACTCCGGATGCCCGTAGTATCCAGAGATAGATGTAATGAAATAAATAAAATGATAGAAATATATGTTGTTATCGTATGGCTGTCCATAACACTGTTTATTTTACGACTGTCAGCCGTGGCAGATCCGGGGTTACATTCCGCATCGGTTTCGCTGGCTGCTGCCCGGCTGACAAGGTTTTCGGAGCCGGGTATGCTAATAACTCCCCGCCAATTCGTTCTAATTCTGTGGCCCGTTCGTAGGACTCAGATAACTGGCTGGCCGCAGTTACCGCATTAATCAATCCGTATCGGCTGCAGTCTTTGCCTAAGAACAACTGGCGCAATACGTCGCCCCGTTCGTTCTGGTTGAGCTGAAAGGTATCCGCCAATACTTCCACCGCTTCTACCGGATTGTGAGTCAGCGGAATCTGTTTAGCTTCCTGTAATTTACGGACGGAAAGATGAAATTTTGTCTCATCGACGGCACTGCGGACAATATCCTGTACCTTCATAAAGAAAGCTTTATCATCCTGTGCCAGTGTTTCATCGGAATAGAGTTCATAGGCATCGTTTGGCTGTTCATTGATTTGCCGCCCTACATGATATTTTTTCTGGGCATAGTCCTTAATAATCAAACCATTCTTGCAAACCAAACGAAATACTAACGGTTCCACACGAAGACTTCCCAACCCGATTTCACTGTTGCTGATGACAAATCCAGCTTGTACGACATCCCCGACCGCTACTTCTTCTTTCAACTTCCGGTTGATGACTTTAAGATACAGATGAGCGTCCGTGACATCGCAGCTCGTAATCTCAGCACCCTTCATTTCCTGAATCACCGGCAGCACCGCACTGCATAATTCCAGATGGTCCAATCTACGGTAGCGATCGGACAAAAATGCACGAATGTTGTGATCCAGTACCCGGACCATGCGCCGTTCCGGGGTCTGCCGGAACCAGCCGTTCACGCTTTCATCCAGCAGCATAGGAAATTCCTGCTGCATCTTCTGATAATACCGGTATGGAATCTGCAGCCGGGATGCGATCTGCTGATGGGCAATCATCCCAACGGTATACTGCTTTTCCGTATTGCCAAGCAGTACCGCTAATTTTGATACCCCATCTGTCGTCTCCATCTCCAGATTCCGGGTATCGGCCAGAAAATCTTTCCGGCTTTTCCGCTGCCGTGTCAGCTCAGCACCTATCTCTTGTAACGTGCGTCCTTGTTTCATGATGAGTTCCTCCTTATATACTATATGTAAAATATGTGTTACCCCATTCAGACAGCAAAATGCCCGGACTGCTACGAGTCCGGGCATTTTGCTGTTTTCTATGTTACTATGTTCCTCTGCAGGGGATTGCGATGTCATTCGCAATACTGCTTAGTCACATATATAGTATATAAGTCAAAAAAGAAAAAATGACAAACGATTTTTTTGTATAGTACAATGAAATTACCAAAACTTGCCGTATATCTAAATGATGTTCCCCTTATAGGCCTCATTAATTTTCTCCTGCAGAATTAATCCATCTAAGTTTTCAATATGCGCTAATAAAGTACTCTGTTTCCTTAATGTTGTATTATTCAATAATTTATCAAAATCAATTTGCTTTCCATAATATGTTTTAAGTGTCTCAATAATAGATCCAAACATTGGATTAATAACTGATGGGATATAACTGCCACCTAATACACTTCTAAAAGGTGCGAATTTCATTTTTCCCTTATCTAAATAAAAATCATTATCGTTTTTAAATCCATGAATATGACATGATAATTGCCCATATGTTAAATCATACATCACCTTAAACTTATCTTGATCATTGCCCCCCATTTTCAACATTAATTCTCTCATATTTTTTATATCGGGATTATAAATTTTATACCAATCTTTTCTCCCTAAAACCTTTTCAATTGCATTTTTATATTTATCACCGTCTTCACCAAAATCAAGTGATTCATATTCTTTCTGTGCATATTTATACTTTTCTTGCGACTCAATAAGAAGATCCTTCTCTTTTGTTTTTTTAGCTATACTAATATATTTTTTCAATAATTGGATTTGTTTATATTGAGATACTATCAAATAACACCACATTTTTTGTTCCATTGTACTATAATCAGAAAAGAAATATCTAAATTGTATAAATATGTCAAGCATATTTCTTGTCAAGGAAAATGTATTTTTAATACTATTTGAAGAAAATAAAATTAAAACTCCATCTAATTCTTCAAGCCAATTTCTAAACTGTAAGGCAATATACCCATCTATCGTCTTAGCTTTTACCCCAATGCTTTCCATATACTCGAGATATTTCCCACCCGCTTTTAAATAAACATCCAGAAAATCGCAAGATTCTCGTGTAAACTGACTAACAAGTTGCTCCAACGCATTATTTGACGTCCTCATATAGGACTTCCTCCTTATTGACTTGTAATTTTTTACAATAATATTCATAAATTAATAGTATAAATTATTTTTCTTTGATTTCTTTGACCCCAAGACTTTCTAAACTTTTACTAATAATTTCAACAGTCGCCTTATCTATTGCAGTCTTTTTCATAACATACTTTATGTTTCTCTTGAATGTTTCATATGTAAGCTGATAATTTTTCATCAAAAACACAAGTTCTTTATTATACCTGAGAATCCCATATACATGCGCTCCATAAATTTCATCTTTATAGGCAAAAACGTCCATCCCTTATTGTTCATTATTATATTATCTTCCCAGCAAACATGTACAACAACCAAGAGATCAACCAAGATGCTTAGATTTGTTGTTTTTAATATAATGGCATCCTTAAATCGCAACTGCTATTCTTTATTTGTATCTAATTTATCTCACACAGCATTCAAATTTTTTTCGTATTCACGTCTTAGCATTGGATTGATCATTTTTTCTGCGCTCTCTTGTATAAAATTTAATTTTGAATCTACTATCTCGTTACAATAACCAAACTAAGTAATAAAATAACACAGCAAAACCTTAGATTAATCGCCTTTATCGGAAACCTTAAGATCAAATCCACCATTGATGATAAAGTCCCTTAACAGCTTATCAACCTTCATGTTGACCTTTGGCGGAATGATTGTTTTCCCCTCAAGTTTCTCAAAGTAAGTTTTTGCTTTTGCTTTGTCAATAGTAGTTTTCAGCGCATCAAAACGCCCAAATTCATTAATGTTTGCTTCCGTTACTCGTTGGTTCATCATGAGACGCAGTTTGTCTTCATCAAGTCCCAACACGATGGCAATATGGTGTATCTGGTCATTCTTTGCTTTAGCCATATATTCGGTAATATAGTCTCGTAAAGATTTTTCAGCTTGTGGTATTACATCGCCGCACTGAATGTCATGAAGAAAGATATTTGCAAATTTTTGTTCTTCTTGAGAAAGCGTTGCAAAAGTCTTATGGAGTTCATCTTCTGCCTGCTTAATCATTTCAGCACTTGTTCCATGTTGTTGCAACAGCTTCATATATTTTTTAAAGCGGGAATTCATATAATCTGCATCAATGGCATCCGTGTCAATCGTAGTAAGATATCCATCAATATCATAAGGGATATCACCGCCTCCCGCACCACCAGAACTGAAAAGCTCCTTGTAACGCAAAGCTAATATCTTATAGGTTCTTTCATCAAGCAATACCGTGATTTTCTTCTTTTTACCGATGGTTTCATCCGGAAAAACATAGGTCAGATTGTTCCACACAAATCCCTGCACCTTAGCCGCTTCGAGGTAATCGTTGAGCTTATTGAAAAGATCTGCAAATTTTTTCCGCTCGGTGACTTCGGCAGGCAGTTTTTCGAAGTCCGCAACTCCGGCATGTATAAACAAGTCTCTAATCTGATCAAACAAGGAATTCATATTCTCAAGGTTTTTGTCAAGTCGATCTGCAAACAATCCCAGCGGTTTGTCACCAGAATACAGCTTAACAGCAGCTTCTATGTTCCGTTTCATGGTATGAGGTCGTCTGTAATATTTGATGGTTCCAAACGGCTTGTCTGGTCCAAACAGCCTATTTGTACGTGAAAAAGCCTGAATTATGTTTTCATATTTCAACATTTTATCGAGATAAAGTGTGTTGATCCACTTAGAATCAAAACCGGTAAGCATCTGATCGACAACAATAAGAAGGTCTATTTCATGATCGGGTGTACGTTCTATCCGCTCATACGGTTTCTTATGCGCAAGGCGGGATGCAATATCCTTTTTCATTTTCGCAAAAGTAAAAAGCGAAAAATTCTGCCCATATCGTTTATTATAGTCAGTAATGATCTCCACAAGACCGTCCTCTTTGAATTTAGCACCGCCAATATTATCTATGTTTGGATCGAACAGAGCGGTTATCTTCAAAGCGGGAGCTTTTGCTTTGATCATTCTATAATAATCTATTGCTTCGTTGATGCTCCCGGTAGCAAAAATGGCATGGAACTTTCCGGCATGGCTGAGCGTTGTCCAGTTATCAATAATGTCGTGAACAACCATTTTTTTGTGCTCATCCGTCTCATATTGACTGTTTGGCATATAGTCTTCAATGCCTTTGACATAATTTCCGGCAGCGTCTATATGTCCAGCCATGGGAAGGTTCCTATACTTATAAAAAAAATTGCTTTTTGATGGATCCGCCAAGGCTCCATCTACCGTTGAAGCTTTGGCCTTTTCAAGAGCCACGGCTTCCCTTAGATCTGTATCTCTGTAGGTCAGAACCATATAAGGATCAAAGCCTAAAACATTTTTGTCTCGAATACCATCGGCAATACTGTATCTATGCAGTTCATCCCCAAAAACCGTTGCCGTGGTATTCATCTTCTTTTGGTTCTCTTCTTGAATGGGAGTACCTGTAAAACCGAAGAAAATTGCCTTCGGGAAAGTATGCTTAATCGTCAACAGCATATCTCCGAAAGTAGAACGATGGCATTCATCAACAATAAAAACAAGCCGTTTGGAATTCATCAGTTCGATATCAGCAGTTTTGAGGCCGCCTTCTGCTTCATCTTTAATATTGCTCATTTTCTGAATGGATGTAACGATAAGCGTATCAGCCGGATTGATGCTCTTGAGCTTTGTTACCAGAACTCCGGTGTTTTCTGTAGCCTGCACATCTTCGCTTTCGTCTGCAAACCCACGATATTCTTTAAGACTTTGCGTTCCCAGTTCAATTCTGTCCATGAGAAAGATAACCTTGTCAGCATCTTTGGAAGAAGCAATAAGCTGTGCAGATTTAAAGGATGTCATCGTTTTTCCGGAACCGGTAGTGTGCCAGATATAGCCGCCAAGCTGATTGTTTTCCTCCCATTTGGTTTTGGAAACCTTATCAGAGATAGCGTTTGCAGCAAAATACTGATAACTGCGCATGACTTTCAATATTCCGTCTGAAGCATCCGCAACCGTGTAAAAACCGATAAGCTGGTGAGCCATGGGTATGGATAAAAGCGTTGAGGCAATTTGTTTCCACTCATGTATCGGTTCGTTGTTGAAGTCTGCCCAGTGAAAGTAGAAATCAAGGTTGAAGCGTCCTTCCGGTCCGGGATTGGCAAAATAGACTGTGTCTTCCGGATTCATTGCAACAAAAATTTGAATAAGCGAGAACAGTCCGGTGAAAATACCTTCGTTTGCGTATTTTTCGATTTGGTTGCAAGCTTGACTGACAGGTACCCCGCTCTTTTTCAATTCTATGTGAATGACCGGCATACCGTTGATAAGCAGCATCAAGTCCCCTCTGCGGTCATTGAGTATCTTTGATTGGGTAGGAAATTTAGGCTGCTGAGCAATTTGGTACCGGCTTTGACCCGCTGCAATTTCTCGGCGATCGTAGATTTTTAGGGATACTTCTTTTCCTACATGCTGTGCATCATCGGGATTATCCCTTGTAATCGAAACGCTGTGCCCGTTTATAAAGCCGTTAAGCTTAAGCGGTGTCTTCAAACTATTGATCTGTTCAAGAATCTGCTGCATCTCTCCATCAGTCAGAGGATAGTCATTCAGGCGGTCAATATCGCGGTTATTCTCAAAGAGAATGTTCGACCAGTTCTGAATAAGCTGCTGTTCTGTATAATTTTTCAGGACAACCTTTTCCCATCCCTTTTCAGACAGCATTTTGATCAGAGATTCTTCAAAATCTGTTTCTTTTGTAAATGCCATACAGTTGCTCCTTTCTGCCTCAGACAAACATCTTTTCGAGGCAAGATTTTTTGATGTTTTTCAGTTTTTCGACCTTACGCTTATGAAGGGTGATAAGGTTATCAAGATTATCAATAAATGCTCCAATTTTATGCTGTTCTGCAATACCAGGAAATGAAAAAGTTCCCATACAAAGCTTGTCATAATAAAAATAAAGGCGAACGCCACCCTCTTGCAATTGCTCAATCAACTTCTGAAAATCTGGTGACTTAAACCAATGCCAAAGGAATCGATCATCAATCTCATCTGTTGTCTGAAAAACCTCATAAAGTGAACTTACAATCACCTCCCTATCAAGACTTTGATATCCGATGGAACCCACATTTATTCTTGCTGGATTATATGCAAATGAATGGGGCGAAACGATGTAATACATTCTTTTATCTGCATCACGCATTGTTCCTCCGTTTTCAAATTTCTCATTTTGAGGCACAAATCCATTTTCATTTGTAATTGAATAACTTTCTAAAGGAAGATTATCCTTATTCTTTTCGCCGGCCGGGAAAGTAATTTTAGAAAACTTCCGCTGTTCCCAAGCGTCAGAAAAACCACTAAAACGAATTTCTGGAACCTTTGAGCCATTTCGAGGAAACATTTTTTCAAGCATGGCTTTTTTAATATTCACAAGCTTGTCATACTTACGCTGATGAAGGGTGATAAGATTGTCAAGATTACGGAAGTACGCACCAATACACTGCTGCTCTTGTATTTTTGGAATAGGTATTTCGATTTCCATAACTTTATTTTTAGAAATGTTGTACCTTGAGATTCCTTGTGCAAGGAAAATTAACTTTTTCCGAACCGAATTTGATCGAAGCATATATGCTAGATAATAATTATCAAATTTGATTGACGGACGATATCCAAAACAAAAGCTATTTAAGTAGATATTATTAGTATCTTCAAGCCAAACTGATGACATTCCTACCTCGTCTGGTGTTTCCGATGATGTAGTGAAAAATACGTCACCAGTCTGAACTTTATTCTGCTTATTATCAATTTCAATGGCTTCTACCATTTGCGAATCAGCAACTGCATTTGAATACGTATTCATGTATGTGACAAATTTTGCATTACCATGCCCAAAATCTTCTTTACTTTTCCCAGCTAATCCTGTGAATGTTGAACCAATCCCCCCCAACTTCCGCTGTTCCCAAGCATCAGTAAATCCTTTAAACCGGATTGTCGGTTTTCTCTTATTATCCGGCATACTCATTTACCTCCGAGCAGCGTTTTTAATTCTGCAAGGCCTTTCATATCAAAATCATTTCCGGTAAGCTGATCAATAAGCCCTGCCAGAGACTTTTCTGTATCTTTGATTTGCGTTTCCACATCAGAAAAGGTGTTGTCATACTTGTGGCACAGATCATCCAGCTTAGTAACAAAATCATTGATGATAGTCTGCGGTAATTTGCCGATATTCTGAACAAGCGGTGTAATCCACTTATTCTTGATTAATTCACGTGCCACATCATCCGTAAGCGCTTCAATCGTTTCCTTCGTCTTGTTATGAAGTTTTGCAGTATCATCCTTCACCTGTTTTTTGACGGATTTTTCTTCTGTCAGCAGATCATCTGCTTTTTTCAAAATTTCAAGGACATCCGGTTCTTCATCCTTTAATTTAATAGCTTTCTTAACTTCTGCCGAGATAAAGGCGTTTTGTGCGTCATTTACAAAATCTTTGTTTTTTTCTTCTTCCGGTAATTCTTCCAAAAGTGCTTCACAGTCAGATGCTATTTCAAAAAGCCGGTCTTCTTTAACTTTCAAAGCCGAAAGATCATCAGGCAATAGCATTTCCTGAACCAGTGTGAATGGGATTACATGACCAGCCCATCCCTCCTGTACTTCCTGATCCTTTCCATTCTTCTTTTTCAGTACCATATTCGGATCAACCTGTTTTACGGCGGCAAAACCTTCGGTCTGGATTACTTCAAGATCAATCGCAATACGATTCCAGTCTTCATCAAGAATCTGATATGCGCCATAGCGATCAATTAAAGGTATATCAGCAAGGTGTGAAAAGACGTCCTTACTCAATAGAGCCTCTTCTTTAGACGGATTCAGTGTGGTCATGCCATCGATCAGTTCTTTGGTCAGGTATCCTTCAAAACCGCTAAATGCGGCAGCATAATTTTCAAGAAAATTCTTTACGTCTGGATGCTGCTGAACGGCGTTTTTGAGATCAGCAACATTTAAAAGAGAATAGGCCGAATTCTCTTTTTTGAATAGGTCATTTTTGAGTGTAGGGAATGCTGCCCAATATTCATGTAAGTCAGCCAGTTCGCTTTCCGGAATTCCACCGAACATGGAAGCATAGATATCCCAGCTCTTGGCCTTTTTAGATGAATCAACGTACCGTGGAATATTGAGATTATAGTCGTTTGCACGGATTTCGTCACGGGAAACCAATTTCGAGAATTTTTCAACGGAGGCGCGACCAGTAAATACATCTACAATCTTCTTGATGTCGCAAGCCCGAAGCTTATTATTCTTGCCGACTTTTTCAAAACCCTTTGAGGCGTCAATAATCAGAACATCCGTATTCGGACGCTTTTGCTTTAGCACCATAATGATTGTCGGGATACCAGTGCCAAAGAAAATGTTTGCCGGAAGGCCAATAATCGCATCGAGGTGGTTCTGCTCGATGAGGTTTTTACGAATTGTTCCCTCTTCACCGCCACGAAAAAGGACCCCATGTGGAAGAACGATAGTCATAATGCCATCACTTTTTAAGTGGAACAGATCATGGAGCAAAAAAGCATAATCCGCCTTTCCCCTCGGAGCAAGACCAAAACGTGCATATCGCGGATCAGATTCTTTATCAGCAGGATTCCATGCCTGCGAATAGGGAGGATTGGAAACAACGGCATCTACATAAAGCGGATTATAGGTGTTGACCGGATCGTTTTCATCAAAATAAGGCCAGTCCTCCTCCAGTGTATCACCGTTGCGTGTAACAATATTGTCAGGAAGAATGCCGCGCATAACCAAGTTCATTCGTGTGAGATTATATGTATTCTCCTTCAGTTCCTGAGCATAGTACATGATGTTATCACTATTTCCCATATATCGAGCAACGCTTTTACCTATGTTAATCAGCAGAGAACCGGAGCCGCTTGTGGGATCGTAAATTTTGATTTCGGTCCGGTCCTTCAGATGATCTGCTACAATCTCTGACATAAGCAGAGAAACTTCATGCGGGGTATAGAATTCGCCGGCTTTTTTACCTGCATTAGCTGCGAAGTTACTGATCAAATACTCATAAATAAAACCGAGCACATCGTAATTCTGCTTCCCATCCATCGGAATGTCTTTAATGAGATAGAGAAGATTGCGGATAGCTTTCGTCCTTGCGCCGGATGTTTCGCCCAGTTTAGATAGACCGGTTTCAAGAGTCGTAAATACGCCGTCAAACACTTTCTTATGGGTAGTGTCGATCAGGCGGCTGAATGCCTGCAGCGCGTCTGTTACATCACTTGCATTAAAATCACTGCCTTTCGCTATCCACGTTGAAAACAGGTTATCGTAGGATATGAAATAGCCTATATTCTTCTGAACACTCTCAACAGTATCGCCATCTTCCTCGGTCAATTCCTTAAGGTATTTATCCGTCCAATCATTCTCTTTCAGGTATTTTACCTCTTTATCTGAAAGAAATTTATAGAAAATAAAGCCAAGGATATAGTCCTTGTATTCATTTGCTTCAATTTTTGACCGCATCTTATTGGCTGATTCCCAAATTTTTGATGCAAGCTGTTGCTTATTCATTGCTATTCCTCCAAATTGAGTTCAATCGCTTATAGAATATTGTACTACATAATCTGTTCTGACAAATGGACTCATGTATTTTTGACTTTTACAGCTGCACAAATATCTCCAATATCACAATTGAGGTATTCACAAATACGTAATAGAACCGAAAGGGCAACTTCATCCCCCTTGTTCAATTTACTCATGGTACCTGCCGCCAATTTGAGATCACTTTTGAATGTAGCCTTGTCTATGTCCTTTTCCAACAGCATAATCCATAATTTTTTATAGCTTATTTTCATTACAGTTCCTCCTGAACAGTGATTCCGTGAACATATTCATATTATACACGGCACTATTCTCAATCACAATGGAATAGTGCGGAATTTATATAAAAATTTCGACTTCATGAAAATATAATCCGCAATATTGTAACGCTCAAAAGTACTATCATCAATATAAATAACTATAGAAGGGAGGTTCCAATAACTATGAAAGCAGTATCAATCACTAAAACTATTCTCCATGTTTCCGATGTGGCATGTTTGATGAATTGCAGTTCTATGAAAGTATATGGCTTAATCAGAACTGGCCAGCTCGATGCACACAAAGCCGGAAAAGCATGGCTGATCACGGTAGACGCTTTGGATAATTATCTGCACGTTGAGAGTTGCCGGTAAGCCATAATATTGATTTTTCCGGCATATGTACCATTTTGAAAACATTTATATATGATCTACAAACTTCAGGATTTTACTAACATCATAATGAGAAAAAATTATAGAAAGAGGTGCATCATTATGTTTGATGATTTTGGAGATCTGCTAACTGTAGAAGAATTTGCTGACATGTTATCCATTGGGAAAAACGCTGCTTACAAGTTAGTAGCATCCGGTAAGGTAAAGTGTTTTCGGCAGAACCGGATTTGGAAAATCCCAAAAGAAGGAGCTATACAATACATTCGGGAACAAAGTCACTTAATATAACTATAACCATCTAATAAAAAGCATTATTATAAAGAGGAATTGAACCATACAGGAGGCTAGCTCACACGGCTAGCCTCCCTATTTTGCCTAAAATAATGTAAAACCCATTGTTCTTCTATATCCGATGAAAAAGTTAGCCGATATGGTTATATATTATATATCTGGAATATCAGCTATATCTTTCTTTAGTAGAATCATTGCCTGTTCTTATTTTGTAAGACGTTGTAAAAAGTTACAAATTTATTAACTAATTAGTAATAGTAGCAAACCGTTAGCATGATTTTGCCGTTGTTTGTTACTAAAAATTAAAAGAGGTGTTTTACATGAATACTGATCATTTACTAACAGAAAAGGATTTAGCTGCCATATTAGGCATATCCCATTGGACGGTCCGAAAAATGCGATTGCAAGACGGATTACCTTTTATTCAAACCGGCAGCCGTATTTATTATCGATTGGAAAAAGTCAACAGCTGGATGACCCAGCAGGAAGAGACGAATGCCAAAAATCATACACTTCCTAAAGCACGACCCATGAAATACACATGGTAATTAAATTGAAATGGTGAGCATAGCCGCAATATCACGCTATGCTCTTTTTTTATGTCTGAAAGGAGAAACCAATTATGCCCTCAAAAATAAGAAAACGGGGAGAAAATACGTATGAATTAGCTGTAACCAATGGATATGATTATTACGGACGTCAAATCGCTTACCGAAAAACAGTGAAAGCATCCAATATGAAAGAAGCCCAAAAATTATATTATGAATTTGAAAGTCAGGTACGCCGCAAACAAATCCTGCATCCTACCAAAATTAAATTAGGCGATTTTGCGTTTCAGTGGTATAAGGAATACTGTGAACCTCGTCTGGCAGTATCCACATTACAGAATTATAAGCGATGTCTGCAGCAGCATATTATTCCGGCGCTAGGACATTTAGATATCCGGGAACTGCAACCCGCTCAAATAGTCCCTTTTATTAACGCCTTATTAGAGCCAACCGAGAATGCGAACGGAGTCATATCCCGTAATGAACAATCCGCCTTATACTGTTATCGAGTACTGTCTTCTCTGTTATCAGTAGCCGTAAAATGGGAACTAATTTTTTCAAATCCCTGCGATAAATTGGATCCACCAAAAATCCAACGGCACGTTGTAAATTCATATAATCTTCAACAAGCACAGCAATTATTAGCAGCTGCCAATCAACTTCCTATCCGGGAAAAGACCTTACTCACATTAGCATTATCAACAGGTATGAGACGGGGAGAAATCTTGGCACTGCATTGGCAGGATATTGATTTCGCTGCCGGAAATCTGTTAGTAACCAAAAGCTGTGAAGTAGTTCCGCATCAACCAATCACAACAAAAGAACCAAAAACAGAAAATTCCATGCGATGCATTACATTACCCGCTTCCATGATACAGTTGCTGCTGCAATATAAGCAATGGCAGGATCAAGTTAAAGCCCCATATGGCCAATCTTGGAATTATAATGATTGGGTATTTATCACAGATAGAGGAATTCCGATTCATCCATCCACAGTATCACATTGGTTTAAACGATTTTTAGCTCATAATGGATTACCACCGATGCCATTTCATGGATTACGACATACGTCTGCCACTTTATTATTAGCAGCCGGAGCTCCTATTAAAAATGTAAGTTCTCGGTTAGGTCATACAGATATCAGAACCACAGGAAATATTTATGCGCAGGCATTACAAAGTGCAGATAAAGAAATTGCAAATACTATGGAAGAAATCTTACAGTCTCATAATGATGAATAATACTCATTCATTTCTATAAAGGAGTAGAACATCATACCCTGTTCTGCTTCTTTATTTTTTAATTCCATACAATCAATTAGCCCAAATACTAACAGCTCCCATTAAAATAAATCCGTACTTTCAAATACAACCATTCTTATAAATGAAACTTCATCCTATAGCAGATACACCATATTATAAGAACAAATCTCCAATAAAACGCTACAGCCAACGTAAATCAAAGAAATCTAATAAATAATTAATGAAAACAGTATATTTTCTTACTGTTTCTGTATATGGCATTATATATCTTAATAGTAAAAATATATAATCTACATTACATAACATTATAGTATATACAATATATGTGATATAGAATGATTAATACTACAATATCTATTATATAAGGCTAATAAAAATTATATAACATATTATAAATATGGATATACTATTATATCAAGTTATACAATCATGCTGAAAATTATATTACTTTATGGAGGAATTTCTAATGAAGAAAGCTAATAGTACAGACATTCATTTTCACGTTGACGAAGAAACCAATTCCATCTTGCAGGAAAAGCTGCAGGAAACACAACTAACACCCAGTGCATTTTTAAGAAAATTGATACGGGACGGTCAAATAACCTACACGCCCTATGGAAAAGAAATGTTAATACAGCTAGCTAAAACCCATAACGAAGTAAATCAAGGGATGTTAGCAATAGACAATGAAATTTCAAATTTAAGTCAAAAGGTCGACCGGCAAAATCAATACATTACTCAATTATCTCCCCTTCTATGTAGCGAATACGGAGAGCAAATTGCTAATTCTCTTACAATGCTTGTTATGCAAAACCATATACAGATGCAAGATATCATGAACCGTACTACAAAACTAAAACAGGTTGCAGAAAGGATTACGGTAAAATAAATGTCAATTTTTAAAGTTGTGCATCGAAAAAACAGGGATGACTGCGTGATGTTATCCCAACGAATAAATTATATACTGAACCCTTTGGCAACAAAAAAAGAATTGATTTATGGACAGTATATCAGTACACACTATCCCTATGAGGAAATGATATATGCAAAAACATGTTTTCCCCCTTCTCCAACATCTCCCAGAGATTCACTGGAAGGCAAAGCATTTTACGAATACTTGATCAGTTTAGCTCCCGAAGATGGTTATCCAATCAATCAGTTTTTCCAATGCATGGCCTGCATCAATCAATATTTTTCTAACTATGGAGGAAATCATTACCAAGTAGTACATAGCCTGCATATCAATACCGATCATCTTCATGCCCATTTTATTGCCAATAATACAGATTTTCTAACGGGTAAACGCTTTCGGTCTACACGAAGCAGCTTCTGTACGATGATTCGAGACATAAATAAAATCTTAACTGATTTTGGTTTTTCCGGTATTCCCCAATATCACTGGGAAAAATATGGATCATACAGTATATAGGTAAATTCACACATTTTAAAAGCCGTTCCAGAAAATTCTGGAACGGCTAACATAAAGTGAAATCTATATGATTCAGCACCGATTATTTAATATCGATGCGGTGTGTAGCGTCTACAGCAGCTGAATCTGTTTTCGGTAATGTAATTGTTAAGACGCCATTAGAAAAGGCAGCTTCTATGTTATCTTTTTCAATATTGCGAACAACAAACTGCCGACTGAAAGCACTACTTACCCGTTCTTTACGGATGTAGTTTGTATCTTTATCTTGTTCTTCTTTTTCCTGATTATGCTGTGCAGCAATGGCCAAGACATCATTATCATAGGTAATGGTAATATCTTCCTTTGCAACACCCGGTAAATCCGCAGTAACAATATACGCTTTGTCTGTATCTTGTACATCAACTTTCGGAAGCGTCATCTGACTAAATTTTATTGGTTGTAAGAACCGATTGAAAAAATTATCAAATATGGGATCCGGAGAAAAAAAGTTATCAACATTAACAGGCAATAAATTTTTCATAGTAACAATCTCCCTTCAATCAAATCAAAAATCATATCTGCAGGATTGCATTTGACCTTTTGACTTTTTATGGTAAGCTACTTCTTTCTTTTCCTGCTTACATGTATAGTATACATATTATTAGCACTCTTGTCAAGTGAGTGCCAATAATATGTCTCGCTTGTATCATTCAATCATAGAGCATACAAACCAGTATAGTTATACCTCTTCTATTTTTACAAAAGTGATGCATATTATGGCTGTTTATTGCTTTGCTTTGTCCACTTACGTAACAGGACAAAGACGAAGTATTTGTCCCTTGTCCAGTGCGTTATATAAAACAATCTGATTCTCATCATACTATATACCCCTAATTATTTTAGCGGACAGACAGGACAAACGGACAAGTAAAAAATGATAAACTGCATCACTTTATTGATTTTACGTAGCATAAAATACAGATATATACCTCATAAATATGGCGCTTTAAGTACCACTTTTCGGAAAGCCATTATGGTCAATACGATTTTTAAGGCGCAAAATAAGGCGCATTTTTATCAAAAACAAAAAATAAGGCTTCCGGATTAACCGGAAACCTTGATGTTTACTGGAGCCACTTATCGGATTTGAACCAACGACCCTCTCATTACGAATGAGATGCTCTACCAGCTGAGCTAAAGTGGCGAGTACTCATATATTATATAGTTTCTACGCTGTTTTTGTCAAGAATTTTTTCTTTTTTGAGAGATATTGTTCATTTTATTCGCTGATATTTTTATGTCATTCGTACGTATTGTTACAAATAGAAGTTTTATTCTTGCTTCCTGTAGAATTCATGATACAATACTGTTGTTATACTAAAACAATAGGAAAAGAAATGAGCATATATGAGAAAATTACTAACAGCGTGTATTACTGGTATCATGTCTTGCATGGGACTTCCCATATGGGCAGCAGATACCCAGGTGCCTATCGATAATTTAGTGCAGATTGTGTCGGAAAATTCAGCGACCGCTTTCACCGTATCTTGGCAGAATGATACGGCTCGTAAGGATTACTCCGTGCAGTATCGGCAGCCGGGAAGTACGAATGTCCAATCAGCTTATGTTACAGAGCCTAAACGGCCGCCCGTGTATGATTCGCAAAATCCTCCGACAAACACATATGGAGCTTATATAAAAAAATTAAAACCTGATACGGCTTATGAATATCGTATTCGCGCAGATGGTACTGCCACTGCATGGATTTCTTTCAAGACAACGCCGGAGCAGTTAAACCATTATAAAGTTCTCGTTTTTGGCGATTCTCAGTCTGTAGATTATTCTATTTGGGGCCAAACCGCTCAGACGGCTTGGAAAAAGACTCCCGATGCTGCATTTTTTATTATGATGGGGGATATTACAGATAACGGCCAAGCTTGGTATCAATGGAGAAGCTGGTATGAAAATGCCAATGTTCTGACTTCGCATATTCCCATTGCCCCGGTCTTGGGAAATCATGAAGCGTACAGCTTACATTGGAAATTTGCAGAACCCTACACTTATAAGGCCTTGTTCCCTGTGCCCTACGGCGGTCCCCGCGATCAGAACCGGCTGGCTTATTCGTTTGATTACGGCGATGTCCATTACGTTTCCCTCAATACCGATTATGAAGAAATACATGAAAATCACCCAAATATGATGGAAAACGAAGCACAATGGCTTGATCGTGATTTAGCCAAAGCAACACAAAATAAAAAGCGGATTATTGTACTCATGCACCGTCCTCCTTGGGACAGTCCGTATCACGGTGCTTTGGATATAAACGGCAAAACCTTCATGCCTATTTTCGATAAATACAATGTCCCTCTCGTTTTTACAGCTCATGAACATTGTTACGCTCGTACTTCGCCTGTAAAAAACAATCGGACAGCTGCCGCCGGCACAATTTATATTACGACGGGACGCAGCGGCACGGAAACTTGGGATGCTTCCGTCCGCAAACGCTTTGATGAAGTATACTATAATCCAATGGATATGCCCATGTATCTTACACTTCTCGTAGAACCAAAGGATTTCGTCGTTACTGCCTATAAAACAGACGGAACCGTTATTGATACAACAAGAATCAAAACAACAACCTGATCGGATAGCCGCCACGGCTCATACATTCCCCAAATACCATTTAACAAATTGTGCAGCAATACGCCCATTCCTGCCGGAATGCTCCATTTCCCAACGGATTCCCTGGATACGAATTTCACTTTTAGCTAACGTGACACCTGATTTTTTCAGCTCGTGATCAATTATTTCCAAATATTCCTCTTGTGTCGGCGGCTCGTAATGAAGTATCAAGCCAAATCGATCAGAAAGGGAAATAGACTCATTGGTGCTATCATGCCGATATACCTCCTCCAATTCCTCCTTACGATCCTGCCATGTCTCTTTGAGCAAATGACGCCGGTTGGAGGTAGCATAAATGAGGACGTTCTCCGGTTGGGTCATTACACTGCCATCAATAGCAGATTTTAAATACTTATAACCCGATTCGCCTTCATCAAAAGACAAATCATCAAAAAATAAAATAAATTTTTTGCTTTTGATATTACCCAGCTTCTGCATAACCGCCGAAAGCTGGACAAGTTGATCTCGTGTGATTTGAATAAGGCGCAGTCCTTCGGTATGGTATATATTGGCCAACGCTTTTACCGCTGTCGATTTACCCGTACCTCTGGCCCCGGTCAACAGCACGTTGTTGGCCTGTTTTCCTTGGACAAAATTGCGGGTATTGATCCGAAGTTTTTCTTTCTGCGTTTCATATCCAATGAGATCTTCCCAAAAAAGGACGGGAAAATCATCAATACCGATAAATTTTCCGTCATGGGCAATACGAAAGGCAATATGCCGTGCCAAAGTACCTCGTCCATACTGACTGTATTGTTCCAAAAGAACGGCGGCTGCCGCCACGGCATCTTCACAAGCCGTCATGCGTCTGGCTAAAGAAGCACTACTTTCATCTATCAGCGGCCGAGCCGGCGTATACGCATCAAGGAATGTCCCTTCCATGAAATCAGATGCTTTGCTTTTTATATACGGCAGCAGGATTTTCATGTCTTGTGTCAAAACCTGCTTAAGTCCTGCCCCATAGGTGCCTTTGGATTCTATTGTCCGGGCCGCGATGGTATCTCCTTCTCCCAAGAGATACACCAGATAGGCTGAAAAGACATTTCCCTGCAATCCTTTTTCTTCAGCCTGCTGCAGCAACACTGCCGCAAATCGGCTCTGCGCCTCTTGATCCCGAGGATCATCCTGCACATCAAACAATGTCCGAAAAATATCTTCCTTTAAAAAACTGCGGCAGGCAACCAGCAGGTGCAAATCAGGATACGCCATACAACCCCCTCCTTATATTGAACAAGGACGCTTGAATCCAGGCGCCCTTGTTTATCATATATATAACTGCATCTATACCTTGCTTATTTTGCTTCCTCACTGTCACCGTCGTCGCTGCGGCTGGCCCAATAGCCGGCCAGTATCGACCCTGAAAAATTGTGCCATACACTGAAAATGGCTCCCGGAATCGCCGCCATCGGATCCAGATGCGCCAGTGCCAGCGCCACGGCCAGCCCCGAGTTTTCCATCCCGATCTCAAACGCCACAGCCTTGCTCTTATGGTGGCTCATCCGTCCCAGACTCCGCGATACTCCGTATCCCAGGCTCAGCCCCAGACAGTTATGCAGCACTACCGCCAGCGCCGCGATTCCTGCCACCGTAGCCAGCCGCTGCGCATTCAACGCTACCACGATCGTAATGATCATCACGATCGCCACTACCGATACTACCGGGATGATTCCCGCCAGGCGGTCTACCGTCTTCGACGCCGCCACCCGGATCCCTATCCCGATGATGATCGGAACGAGCACTACCTTGCAGATATCCAGCAGCAACGCCGCCGCATCTATCGGGATCAGCGATCCCGCCAGTACCATAAACAGGGCCGGTGTCAAGATCGGCGCCAGCAGCGTATTCACGCTCGAGATCGTCACGGACAGCGCCGTATCTCCTTTCGCGATGAACGTCATCACGTTCGATGCCGTCCCGCTGGGACAGCATCCTACCAGTATCAGTCCGGCCGCCAGCATCGGATCCAGCCCCAGCACCTTTCCTACCCCAAACGCCACACACGGCATGATCGCATACCGCAGCACGATTCCGAAGATCACATCCTTTGGCCGCGTCAGCACCAGCTTGAAGTCCTTCGGCGTCATCGTCAGTCCCATCGACAGCATGATCAGCGACAGCAGCCACGTCACCCAGCTGCCCATTCCCATGAACGGCCCCGGTACAAAGAACGCCAGGGCTGCAAACAGTACCACCCACACTGTAAAGTATTTCGTAATCATTTTACAAAGCTTCTCTGCCGTTTCCATAGGCCCTCCTTATTCCAGCACCGCGCCCGTATTGGCCGACGTTACCAGTTTGGCATACCGCGACAGGTACCCGCTCTTGACCTTCGGTTCCGGCTGTTTCCATGCCGCCCGGCGCGCCGCCAGTTCTTCATCGCTTACGCACAGTTCCAGCTTTCTTCCAGGGATATCGATGGCGATCCTATCGCCGTCCCGGATCAGCGCGATCGGCCCGCCTTCCATCGCCTCCGGCGATATATGGCCGATACAGGCTCCGCGGCTGGCTCCGCTGAACCGTCCGTCGGTCAGCAGTGCTACCTTCAGACCCATTCCGGTAATGACGGCTGTCGGGTTCAGCATTTCCCGCATCCCCGGACCGCCTTTAGGTCCTTCATACCGGATCACTACCACGTCGCCCTCGTGGATCTGTCCGTCCATGATCGCCGTTATCGCGGCTTCTTCCGAATTGAAGCATTTGGCACTCCCGGTATAGACCAGCAGATCTGCATCTACGGCACTTTCCTTGATTACTGCCCCATCGGGTGCCAGGTTCCCGCTCAGGATCGCGATCCCGCCTTTATGCATATACGCCGTTTCCACCGTATGGATCACCTCCGGCCGCTCGATCACGGCGTGCGCGATCCGTTCCCCGATGCTCCCCGTGACTGTCCGGGCTTCCGTATGGATGATCCCCAGCTTAGTCAGTTCCTTCATGACCGCACAGATTCCGCCTGCTTCTCCCAGGTCTTGCATATGGTAGCTGCCGCCCGGGCTCATCTTGCAGATATACGCGGCTTTTTTGCTGATTTCATCGAACTTCTGCAGCGGCAGTTCGATTCCTGCTTCATGGGCGATGGCCGGCAGATGCAGCACCGTATTCGTCGACCCGCCGATCGCCATGTCTACAGCAATGGCATTTTCGAAGGATTCCTGCGTCATGATATCCCGCGGCTTGATGTCCCGTTTCACCAGATCCAGGATGACTGCGCCGGCCTTCTTGGCCAGGATCCGCCGCGCTCCGAAATAGGCGGCGGGGATCGTCCCGTTCCCCGGCAGTCCCATCCCCAATACTTCCGTCATGCAGTTCATCGTATTGGCCGTGAACAGGCCGGCACAGGACCCGCACCCGGGGCAGGCCTTATTTTCCATATCCGCCATTTCCGCTTCCGTGATCTGTCCCGATTCCAGCTTCCCCGCGGCTTCAAACATCGTGCTGACACTGATATCCTTGCCTTTATAGCGTCCCGCCTGCATCGGCCCGCCGCTGACTACCACTGCCGGGATATTTACCCGCCCTGCCGCCATCAGCATACCGGGCACGATCTTGTCGCAGTTCGGGATCATGACCAATCCGTCGAAGGCGTGGCCGTTGGCCATGGCTTCGATAGAATCGCAGATCAGTTCCCGGCTGGCCAGCGGATACTTCATGCCGTCATGGCCCATGGCGATCCCATCACAGATCCCGATCGCCGGAAACTCGATCGGCGTCCCGCCGGCTGCTGCAACCCCAAGCTTTACCGCCTGGGCGATTTCCCGCAGATGCATATGCCCCGGAATAATTTCATTGAATGCATTGACGATCCCGATCAACGGTTTTTCCAAGTCTTCGTCCGAATACCCCATGGCATGGAACAACGTCCGATGGGCTGTCCGGGTACTTCCTTTTTTTACTATATCACTCCGCATATCGATTTCCTCCGTTTCTGCTTTTTGTGTTAGTCTGCTTTTTCTTCCTTGAGCCACGACATCATGTTACGAAGTTTACCTCCGACTTTTTCAACAGGGTGTTCTGCATGTTTCTTGCGCAGTGCCAAGAATTCCGCACGACCGGCCGCTCTGTTTTCCAGCAGCCAGTTCTTGGCAAAGGTGCCCTCCTGAATTTCTTTCAGCACTTGCTTCATTTCGGCTTTTGTTTTTTCCGTTACAATACGCGGTCCTACTTTATAATCACCATATTCAGCAGTATCACTGATAGAGCTTCGCATGTTAGCCATCCCGCCTTCATACATGAGATCTACGATAAGTTTCATTTCATGGAAACATTCAAAATAGGCAATTTCCGGCTGATACCCTGCTTCACATAACGTTTCAAAGCCCGCCGTGATAAGGTGTGTTACACCGCCGCACAATACTGCCTGTTCTCCAAAAAGATCGGTTTCCGTTTCTTCCTGAAAGGTTGTCTGTATAACTCCCGAACGAGTACCGCCGATCCCCCGGGCATAGGCCAGTGCTAAATCAAATGCGTGTCCCGTAGCATCCTGTTCTACGGCAAATACATCCGGTACCCCGCCGCCTTCCACAAATGTACGTCGTACCAAATGACCCGGTCCTTTAGGTGCCACCATAAACACATCGATATCTGCGGCCGGAACGATTTGCTTGAAATGGACATTAAAGCCGTGGGCAAATGCCAACGCACTGCCAGGTTTTAAATTAGGTCCAATTTCGCTGTTATATACATCCGCTTGTTTTTCATCCGGGATCAGCACCATGGTAATATCTGCTTTTTTAACAGCTTCGGCAACAGTCTGGACAACCAGTCCCTGTGCACGTGCTTTTGCTGCTGATTTACTGCCTTCATACAGGCCTACTGTCACATCAAGTCCGCTTTCCATCAGGTTCAATGCATGGGCATGCCCCTGGCTGCCATACCCGATAATAGCTATTTTTTTCCCTTTCATAACATCCCAATTTACATCTTGATCATAAAATACTTTTGCCATCTTACATCTCTCCTTTGTCTTTGGTCTTGTTAGTTTTAGGGCCGTGTTGAAAGGGTCCGGGGTAAAAAAAATACGCCCCCTATATACTAAGGGACGAATATGATTCCGCGATACCACCCTGGTTCCTGCGGCATTACTGCCTGCAGGCGCTCTACAACGTACTAACATACGCGTTTCCTGTAACGTGGAAAATTCGTCGGCGCTTAATTTACTTCAGCTCCGCTCTTCAGGGAGGATTTTCAAATATCCGTAAACACCGGTTCACACCACCCACCGGCTCTCTGTTGTTTAAGAGGATATATTACTCTTTCCCGTCATCAGATTTCAATCATGGCTTCTCGTAAGAGAAGTTTCGTCCATTATATGCGAACCTATTTCTCTTGTCAACTACTTTTTTTACTATTTTCACCTCCTGCTTTCTGACATCGCAGTCACAGAGCGTATTCCAAGGGGTAAAAATAAGTATAAAAAAACCGCCCCTCAAAAGAGGGACGGATACAATTCCGCGATACCACCCTGATTCCTGCCGTGTTGCTGCCAGCAGGCACTCCGCAACGTACTACCATACGTGTTTCCTGTAACGTAGAAAATTCGTCGGCACTTAATTTACTTCAGCTCCGCTCTTCAGGGAGGAGTTTCGTTTTCCTGTAATCACCGGTTCACACCCCCCACCGGCTCTCTGTCGTTTTACCCAGATAACTACTTGTTCCCATCATTAGATTTTACCTATGATCCCTTCGGTTAGGGATTGGATATATTATATGCAATCCCTAACCACTTGTCAACTTGTTTTTGTAATTTTGTACATTTTTATACGATTTAATTCACTTTAAATATACATTTTTTATTTACCATGCCGCCACTACTCCATCTGCACGAGGTTCTGTCGCTCCCATAAGAACCCCCTGTTCATTCCGCCAAATGATCTGCCCGCGGCCATAGGAATTTCGGTCCGGATTAATAATAATAGTATGCCCCCGATCACGCAGTCCTCTGATAATATCCTGCGATACTGTCGGTTCTATTTCAATCTGTTTATTTCCCAGCCACTGCCATCTTGGTGCATCAAGCGCAGCTTGCGGATTCATATGAAAATCAATCGTATTCATCAACACTTGCATATGTCCCTGCGGCTGCATAAAACCTCCCATAACACCAAACGGACCTACGGGTACGCCATCTTTTGTCAAAAAGCCCGGAATGATCGTATGGTATGGTTTTTTACGAGGGGCTACACAATTATCACTGGCTGCCTCCATACTGAAATTATATCCCCGATTGTTCAATGCAATTCCATATTCAGGAACCACGATACCCGAGCCAAAGCCCATAAAATTACTTTGTATGTAGGAAACCATATTTCCTTCTCGATCCGCTGCACACAAATACACGGTACCGCCGCAATTAGGATCCACCGGGGCCGGCATAAGTGCTTGTGTACGTATTTGTGCCCGCCGTTGCGCTGCATATTCCTCGGACAGCCAATATGATAACTTTGTTCGCATATAACGGGGATCTGCAATATATTTCCGTCCATCAGTAAACGCCAGTTTCATCGCTTCAATTTGTTTATGGAATGTATCCACCGTATCTCGTTCTTTAAATTCCAATCCCCGGGCAATCGCCATCGCCATAAGCACGACCAACCCATGTCCATTCGGCGGAATTTCCCAAACGTCATATCCCCTGTAATTCGTAGAGATAGGATCCACCCACTGCGGCTTATACTCCATGAGATCCTGCTTACGGATATATCCGCCGGTAGCTTGGGAAAACGCATCAATCGCATCGGCTATATCACCTTCATAAAAATCACGGCTATGACTTGCCGCAATCTGCCGCAATGCACGGGCTTGCCAAGGCAGCGTTACTATTTCACCGGCACGTGGAGCGCTTCCCTTACTAAAAAAAGTAGGAAATAAGCCGGCAAAAGCCGGATCATTTCGGAATTTAGCAAAAGTCTGTTCCGATTCCTTCCACAATTCTGCCAATGTAGGCATAACAGCATACCCATGTTCGGCATAGTTCAGGGCTGGTTCAAACAGTTTTTCAAACGGCAGCCGGCCAAACCGCCGATGGAGTTCCTCCCAGGCCGCCGGTGCACCTGGTACCGTAACCGGTGCCCAGCCACGAGCAGGCATAGCAGAAATACCTCGTTCCAGCAACGTTTCCCTGGACATCGCCGCAGGAGCATACCCGCTTCCATTAAGACCGTAAAGCACCCCCTTTATCCAAACCAGCGCAAATGCATCACTTCCTAATCCATTGCTGGTCGGTTCCAATACGATCAAGCTGATCGCAGCAGCCAACGCCGCATCAACAGCATTGCCACCTTGTTTAAGCATATCAAGTCCCGCCTGGGCTGCAAGTGTCTGTGAAGTACACACCATTCCGTTTCGGGCATATACGATTTCCCGCCGTGACGAGTAAGGATACTGATGGGGATCAAATTGTAAATACATAGGAATACCTCCTTTTGTTTATATGCATTATATATATTTACTATATCACAAAAAAAACATTGCATAAAAGAAATATGTTTATCTTTTTAAATTTCTGTCTTCCTGGAAAATAAAATAATTGCTGATTACATCTTCACTAAAGTTGATTTTTAACCTATAATAGTGTTAATATGCACTTTATGAATATTTTACTATATTAACTATATACTAAGAATGCTAAGAATATATATTCTCATATACAAGCTTGTATATAAAGGAGGAAGTTGTTTTGGGACGGTGTTTGTTGATCGTCAATCCGACAGCAGGGCGTGAACGAGCCAAGTATTTTATGGGCAGCCTGAAGCTTCAATTGGAAAATAATTTTGACACTGTCGATTTGCGGCAGACCGGGAAAAAAGGCGATGCTACCGCCTGGGCCAAGGAAGCCGCCCTCGAAGGATATGACAGTGTATTTTGCATGGGTGGTGACGGTACCTTAAATGAAACCGTGAACGGATTGGCTTTGGGAAATCGTCCAATTCATTTCGGTTTCATTCCCTTGGGAACGGTCAATGATTTGGCACGGGCATTACAGATCCCGCTCCATCCCGAACAAGCCATTGCCATGTTAAAAAGAGCGAAGACGGTTCCTCTCGATATCGGCAAAGCAAATGACCGGTATTTCGTCAACACGATTGCTGCCGGAGTTATGCCCGAAGCAGTAGGTCAGGTATCCATCGAACAAAAAACCCGGCTGGGCCCGTTAGCTTATTTTTTAACCGGCTTGAAAACGCTGCAATCTCATAAAAGCTTTTTATTTAAAATGAATATCAATGGGGAAACGACAACCCGCCGTTCCCCTCTCATTATTGCCATGCTGACAAATTCTATCGGCAGTTTTCGCAATATAGCACCGGAGGCCCGCGTCAATGACGGTAAGCTTTGGCTGGCAACCTTCAAAAATATTACCCCACTGGATTTATTGAAATTGGCTCCGGAAATGCTGGCCGGTACTCCTGTCAGTTCCGAATACATGTATTTGGAACAAGTCGAACATGTCAAAATAGAATTGCTCAACACTGACCATTTATCGACGAATATGGATGGAGATACAGGTCCTGATTTTCCCCTTGAGTTACAAATACTGCCCTCTTTTTTATCGGTATATGTACCGACAGACAGCGACATATAAGCGCAGCATGCGTATCTTGTTCTTATGCTGTATTTCGCCTGCGGCTTATACATGAATCCCATCATCTATATCACAGAAAGGTAAAGAGTTCCTGCCTCACGATTCTTTACCTTTTTTGTGATAGCCTGTCTTAATAAAATCACTGCCGCGTTACTCGTTTTTTCTTTTTATCTTACCCAGATATCGATAAATAGTCGGCTCGGAAACATCCAGCCACTCTGCCAGCGATGCCACTCCGCCTTTTAACAAAAACAGCCCGGTATCATTTAAATCATGAACAACGGAAATTCTTTCATCCACGGATAATCGTTCCGGAGCAACAGAATATTTAGCTAGTGCATTTTCAATCATCATACGAATAACATCCTCCATACTCCCTTGAAAATGTTGAAATACATTGGAAATTTCATTGTTTTGATTTTTAGATTTACATATATTATCCAAAAAAAATTCATTGCCAATAATATGTTTTGTTAATTTTTCTCGTAAATCAACAAATGGTGTTATATTAAAATTAATACACATCATGCCCTGCAGAATTCCTTCATCATTACGAATATAATAACTGGAAGATCGGAATAAATGTCCATTCATATTTTTAATCCTATAATTCACAGCATAGTCTGTATTTTGTTCAACGCCATATTTTACTGCCCGCAAAACAAAACCAGAAGCCGTATCTCCCACGGTTCTTCCGCTTAAACAGCCATTTGCAATAGCTATAATAGAATGTTTCGGATTAGAAAGGTCGTGGAGGACGATTTCATAATATTCTCCCAAGGCCTTGCTTAAAAAATCGACCATGGGGATATATGGTTCTAATTTTCTGTCCATTATGCTCTATCCTCCTTTCACTGTAACTTTCTTTTTTAAGCATATCATTATGATTTTGATTTTACAATAAATCTTTGTTTTTATTTTATGCATACAATATGTTTACATAAATTTTCCTGCCTCATAGAAAAACAGCCATCGTGTACCCCACGATGGCTGTTCTGTATTAAAATTATTCAGCTGTATACGGAAGTAAAGCAATTGCTCTGGCCCGTTTAATAGCAATAGTCAGCTTACGCTGATGTTTTGCACAAACACCGGAGATACGGCGAGGTAAAATCTTGCCGCGTTCTGTCGTAAACCGACGGATTTTTGCAATATCTTTATAATCAATCGTATCTGCCTTATCAACGCAGAAGCTGCATACTTTTCTTCTCGGTTTTCTTGTACGTTCTCTTCTCATTGTATATCCTCCCTTTAGAATTAGTAAGGGATCCTTTTGACATTAAAATGGGATTTCTTCATCATTCGCATCTTTGCCAAAGCTGTCAAAACCTTTGCCTTCAGCAGCCGGTTTTGCAGTCGGCATACTTGTCTGCGGAGCTGCCGCAGTGCGTTTTTCTGAACCCATTGTCTGTGCTACAAAGTTAGCAACGACTTCCGTCACATAACGTTTCTGCCCATCCTGCGTTTCATAGGAACGGACAGACATACGTCCTTCTACAAATACACGGTTGCCTTTTGCCAAATTATTGCCGCAGGTTTCCGCCAAATTACCCCATGCTACAACAGGAATAAAATCAGTTAATTCACGTGTTTCCTGGCCTCCGACCGGTGTATAAGACCGCGTAACCGCCACAGTAAACATCGCAATAGCTTTGCCGGTTTTCGTAAACCGAATTTCCGGATCCCGGGCTAAATTACCAACCAATTGTACTGAATTCATACCTTTGCGCCTCCGGTTATTTGTCGTTCTTGACGATCAAGTGTTTAAGGATCTCATCTTGGATTTTCATAACGCGGTCAATTTCATAGATCGCAGTCGGATCTATTTCAAAATTGATCAGAACATAATAGCCATCGTTCTGTTTCTTTACCGGATAGGCTAAATGGCGTTTTCCCCAACGATCAACCTTTTCGACAGTGCCGTTGTTTTTAGTGATCAAATTCGTTACTTTTTCAACGATAGGATCTACTTCTGCTTCTTCAAACGGCTTTGCGATAAACATGACTTCGTACTTATTCACGAAATCACCTCCTCTTTTGGACATATGGCCCTTTCCGAAAAAGGGCTAGGAGCTTGATATAATTTTATTCAAGCTTTAATATTATACCATTAAACTTTTATAATTTCAACGCTTTTTATATGCTTTGTGATATGTTATAACAGAATCATATGACTATGCACAGGAAGGACATGTATAATGAAAGGGATACATTCGCATAATTCCAACATGATTTTGGCTGATATCACACTGCTATGTACGGCGGCAATTTGGGGCGGCGGCTTTATCGCTGCCAAGGAAGCGCTCGGCGCCCTGTCCTCTTTCACTATACTTGCCTCCCGCTTCTTATTATCGGCAGTGTTCCTGTTTTTCCTATTTTATCCCAGAATCCGACGTGCTGCAGCAAAAGAACTTCGTTTTGGCATGTTCCTGGGTCTCATTCAATATATCGCGTTTATATGCCAGTTGGAAGGATTAAAAACAACAACCGTAGAAAAACAATCCTTTCTCGTTACTTCCTATGTCATATTTGTGCCTGCGTTATCCTGGCTTATTACAAAAAAACACATCCATCCCCGGGAAATAGGGTGTGCACTGCTGGCTTTATGCGGTCTAGCTTTGTTATGCCTGCATTCCGATACACTCGTACTGGCTTCCGGAGATATCTTATCTATTGGATTTGCAGTCTTTTTTGCTCTGCAGATTGTATATGTAGGCAACGTTGTTAAAAACGCAGATATATTCAGCATGACTTTCTTTCAATTTTTAACTACCGGTCTGTTGGCACTGCCTTTTTTAGATATATCCGGCCTGCAGCAAGTCAGCGTATCGGCAATCTATGGAATGTTATATTTAGTTATTTTAAATACAACATTTGCATTTTTAGCACAAAATCTGGCACAGCAATATACCAAAGATACGCATGCTTCCCTAATTATTTCTTTGGAATCGGTATTTGGTTTTTTTATGGCCGTTTGGTTTTATCATGACCCGGTAACACTGCAAGAGGGTGCCGGCTGCTTAATTATGATGGCGGCTATTATATTGTCAAAGGTCAAGGTGTGATACCCGCTGTACTGCTATATTTATAAGCTATTTACAAAAAAAGGGAAATACCTAATGGGCAGTTCCCTTTTTTAGTTTACAGCAGTTTACTGTATTATCTGATAAAACACTTTTTTATTATTTAAAATATGCAACACCGGCAGAAAATATCGGCTGTACCTTATTGCCCGAAATGTTTTTGAATACACTGGGAGCGATTCCCCGTTCGGAATGCGCCATTTTACCAAAAACTCGGCCATCCGGGCTGGTAATGCCTTCAATGGCAAAAACAGATTGATTCGGATTAAAAGTACTATCATATGTTGCCGCGCCGGAAAGATCTACATATTGTGTTGCAATCTGCCCCTTAGCCGCCAATTCCTTTATTTGTTCCGGTGAAGCTATAAAACGTCCTTCTCCATGAGAAATCGCAATCGTATGAACATCCCCGGGTTTTACATTACTAAACCAAGGCGACATAACTGATACGACTTTTGTATTGACCATGCGGGACAAATGTCGTCCAATAGTGTTGTATGTCAAAGTCGGACTATCCGCTTTTAATGGCTGTACGTGACCGTACGGCAAAAGTCCCAATTTGATAAGTGCCTGGAATCCATTGCAAACTCCCAGCGCCAGTCCATCTCGTTTGTACAAAAGTTCTTCCAGTGCTTCCGACAATGCCGCACTGCGGAACAGCGTCGCAATAAACTTTCCCGATCCTTCCGGTTCATCACCGGCACTAAAGCCACCGGGGAACATGATGATCTGTGCATTGGCAATACGTTTCGCCATTTCTTCTATCGACTGTGCCAACGCTTCCGGAGATTCGTTGCGCAGTACCATGGTATCCGTATTCGCTCCTGCTGCAGCAAAAGCCGCCGCTGAATCGTATTCGCAGTTTGTCCCCGGGCAAACAGGGATAAATACGGTCGGTTTGCCAAAATTTTCACTTCGGCAAGATCCGTATGTCGTATAGAACGGCAAAACCGGATCTCCTGCTTCACTTTCACTTTGAATTGGGAAAATACTGTTAATCGGTTTTTCCCAAGCTGACAATAACTCCGCGAGCGGAATCACTGTCCCACCCATCTGCATAACTCCATTGCCGCGAGTCAATCCGACCCGGCAGACAGCATTTCGTCGTACCCAATCCAGTGCGTGATCCGTGTCAACTTCCACAACAAACGAACCATATCGAAGATCAAACAAATCATGAGAGGAAAATGTTGTATCAATTTCTACGCCTATGCCGTTGCCAAAAGCCATTTGCGCAATAGCTGCCGCAACTCCGCCCTGACCAACCGCATGCATAGCCTTAATGCTTCCTTCTGCTGTTTTTTCATGAAGAAAATCACAATGTGTCTTGAAAACTTCAAAATCAGGAATTCCTTCCGCATCCCGCGGCACATCAAAAAGAAGTACTGCATTTCCCGGCTGTTTAAATTCCGGTGAAATGATATGCTGCGCTTTTTCCGGAACGATAGCAAAGGAAACTAGTGTCGGCGGAACCGTAAGATGTTCAAAAGTACCGCTCATACTGTCTTTCCCACCGATAGCAGCTACCTGCAGTGCCCGTTGCGCGGTGTACGCTCCCATCAGTGCACTAACCGGTTTGCCCCAAGCTTTTTCATCGATTCCCAAATTCTGAAAGTATTCCTGCATAGTCAAATATGCTTGCTTTCTATCGCCGCCAAGCGCTACCAATTTAGCCACTGATTGTACTACGGCATACAGTGCCCCATGGAACGGACTCCATACCGCCAAATCCGGATCATATCCATGAGTAAAAATGCTGACCGTCGTCGTATCCCCATGAAGCACCGGAATTTTAGCCACCATGCCTTCTACCGGCGTTTTTTGATATTTGCCGCCAAACGGCATCAATACAGTGCGAGCACCAATCGTACTATCAAAACATTCTGCAAGTCCCTGTTCAGAAGCAATATTAAGTTTACCCATTGTATCCAGCCAGGTTTTTGCAACATCTGCAGTCGGAGCTGCCGTAAAGAAATCTTTTTCCTCCGGCGCCGTAACAATCGCCTGACGATACTGTGTCACCCCATCTGTATTAAGAAAAGCACGAGAAATATCCACAACATTTGTACCGCGCCAATGCATCACTAAGCGGTTCGTATCTGTTGCAACCGCCACAAGTGTCGACTCAAGATTTTCTTCATCAGCATATCTCATGAATTCTTCTGCTTTATCTGCCGGCACAACGACAGCCATCCGTTCCTGTGACTCGGAAATAGCCAATTCTGTTCCATCTAAGCCTTCATATTTCTTCGGCACTTTGTCAAGGTCGACATCAAGTCCATCGGTCAATTCACCAATAGCGACCGATACGCCTCCGGCACCAAAATCATTACAGCGCTTTATAAGGATCGTTGCTTCATGACGGCGGAAAAGCCGCTGAATCTTGCGTTCCGTAAGTGCATTGCCTTTCTGCACTTCTGCACCGCAGGTTTCCAACGATTGAATCGTGTGTTTTTTTGAAGAGCCTGTTGCTCCGCCCATGCCATCCCGCCCGGTTTTTCCACCCAGTAAGATGATAACATCTCCGGGTACAGGAACCTCACGAACCACATTGTTTCTGGGAGCAGCACCGACGACAGCACCGATTTCCATGCGTTTGGCAACAAAACCGGGGTGATAATATTCCTTGACTTCACCGGTAGCCAGTCCAATTTGATTACCGTACGAACTATATCCCTTAGCCGCTCCTTTGGTAATCGTCCGCTGCGGCAGCTTACCTGCCAATGTGTCTTTAACCGATTGATGCGGATCACCGCTGCCGGTTACACGCATTGCCTGATATACATAGGAACGGCCGCTTAAAGGATCACGGATACAGCCGCCCAGACACGTTGCCGCGCCCCCAAAAGGTTCTATTTCAGTAGGATGATTATGTGTTTCATTTTTAAAGAGAAGCAGCCATTCTTCCTCCACACCGTCTACATCAACAGGAATAATAATAGTACACGCGTTGATTTCCTCCGAGGCATCAAGATTTTGGAGCATGCCGGCTGCTTTTAATTCTTTAACCGCAATCGTACCCATATCCATCAAGGTCTGCGGCTTCTTTTTCACCGTATATAATGCTTCCCGCGTCGTTTTATATGTTTCATAGGCACGCATGATAGGCTGCGCATAGGTGCCGTCTTCAATAGTTACATCCGTCAATTCCGTCATAAATGTCGTATGGCGGCAGTGATCGGACCAGTAGGTATCAATCACACGTATTTCCGTAATTGTCGGGTCGCGTTTTTCTTCATCCCGGAAATAGGTTTGACAAAACAGCAAATCATCAAGACTCATAGCTAATCCCAGATGGCACCGCAAGGTATCCACTTCCTCCCGGGACATAGCAATAAAGCCGTCAAATACTTCTACATCTTCCGGCTGTTCCCATTCCATTTCCAAACTGACAACAGGTTCCAGTGATGCTTCGCGCGCTTCGACCGGGTTGATGCAATAGTGCTTGATGGCTTCCAGATCTTCCTTTGATACGGTTCCCGATAAAACAAATACTTGTGCCGTACGCACAAGACTATCGTTTTTCATCGTCAGCATCTGAAGGCACTGCATTGCCGAATCAGCACGCTGGTCATACTGTCCGGGAAGATATTCCATAGCAAGAACCGTGTCTTCTTTCGATACGGGTATTTCATCGTAAACTGCATCGACAGGCGGTTCGGAAAAAATCATATTTTTTGCCGCTTCAAAGGCCGCATCATCCAGACCGGTCACATCATAGCGATGATAAATCTTGACATTGGTCAGCCCCTTGATGAGTAGGTTTTCCTTTAAATCTGTACACATCCTTTTAGCTTCTTGGGCAAAAGGACCTTTCTTGGTGACATACAAACGGCGAATAGATTGCATGCAGCGACCCCTCCTTAAAAAATTATACTATATAAATACAACGTTATTATACCTGTTTTAGGGGTATAAGACAAGGAAATTTATCGTCTATAATACTAAGCAGACAGAGGTACCGGGCGGTAACCTGCCTCTTTTTATAAAAAAAAACAACAGACTTGATTCTATTTTTTTGTCGAACATAGGCATATATTTCAGCGGTCTGCTGGTTGCTGTTTGCCAGCTGCTGAATTTATGTTGACTTGCCTAAAATTTCGTATTAGACTGGAATCAGTACGATAAGAGGAGGCCTTGTATGAAGGAATTAAAAGAACGAATCATCCATGATGGTATTGTAATAGATAACCGCATATTAAAGGTTGACAGTTTTTTAAACCAGCAGCTGGATCCGGCTCTGATTTGCCATATTGGGACTGAATTTGCACGCCGTTTTTCGGATACCCCCATTGACCGTATCGTAACCATAGAATCTTCTGGTATTGCCGTCGCTTATGCTGCCGCCTTAGCTATGAAAAATATCCCGGTAGTATTTGCCCGTAAGAAAATGCCGTCACATGCTATGGAAAACACCTATCATACATCCGTCTATTCCTATACGAAAGAAGAAACCTATGAAGTGGCAATAAGCAAGCAATTTCTTCCCGCCGGGGAATCGGTTCTTATTATCGATGATTTCCTCGCCAGCGGCGAAGCTGCGCTAGGTCTTGCCTCTCTTCTCCAAGAAGCACAATGTAACGTTGCCGGCATCGGCATTGTCATCGAGAAGTCGTTTCAGCCGGGTCGTCAGCGCCTTCAAGAAGCCGGTTACCGGGTAGAAGCACTGGCACAAATTGAAAAATTCGAAAATGACAGACCTGTATTCAACCAGGCCAAGTCATAGGTATGAACAGGAGATATTTATGAGAGCACAGTTTTTTGATGGTTTTGATTTTGCAGAATATAAATACAGTATCGTTGCAATCGAACACGTCCATGATTTTTTTAATATTGCAAAATTTGGTATACATCCCATTATGTTTGATGAATCTTGTTTGCGCGGGTATTCTTGTATATTTGGCTTCAATGATGAAAAACAGCTTTCCCTGCATAAACTATTTACTAACAATAACAATCAGGAAATGCCCGAAATTGATGGTATAACACCCATATCCTTCCACTCTCCTGCCGGAGAATGGAAATATGAATTAGAACATCCCATGCACTATACTGGTTCTCTCTTGATTGCCAACGATTTTATTCAGAAATATTTTGTTCCTTTTGGATTTCAACTGCCTCATGCATTTAAAAAAGTTTTTGAACTAACATTTGAAGACGGTATGCTGCAGCATGTCGAGGACAAAGCAGAAGAGGCACATCGGCTGCGTATCGAATATGAAGTTCCCGTCAGTGCTGCCACAAAAGTAAAGATGCGTGTCGGCCATATATTAAACAAGGAAGAACAATACGGCTTCGATGATGATGTTGTGGAACAATATATGGATCTCAGTTACGATACGAAATATCTTTTTTAATCTTTTTCTTCATACTATATCACTGTTTCTGTCTTATGCTCACTACGTTTTATTTTGGCCGCATAGCAGGAAAACAACGTACTTTCAGCAAAGCACGTTGTTTTCCTATCGCTTAAAGTCAGCCACCCCTAAAACCAAAAGGGATAAATGCCATTAGTATCGCATTTATCCCTTTTTTGTTTAGTAACACGACGTTTTACATCGGCGCAATCCTATACAGTGGGGAAGGATTCACAGCTTCTGCAGGACTCCTTCCCCCTGTATATATTATCAAAACTCAGTTATTTTACCGGTTTCATGGCTTCCTGCATACGAACATAGCTTTCATAACGTTCTTTTGCATCTTGTTCCGTTTTTTCAAACAACGCTTCTGCTGTTTCCGGGAAGGTTTTCAATAACGAAGAGAAGCGAACTTCACTCATAAGGAAATCTCGGAAGTTTTCATGAGGAGCCTTGGAATCAAGAATAAACGGATTTTTTCCTTCCGCTTTCAACGCCGGATTATAGCGGAATAAATGCCAATACCCACAGTCCACCGCACGTTTTTGTTCTTCCTGACTGAAGCCTTGTCCCTTCTTCAACCCATGGTTGATACAAGGAGCATACCCAATTACCAAAGACGGGCCCGGATACGCTTCTGCTTCCGCAATGGCTTTAAGAAATTGATTTTTATCAGCACCCATGGCAACTTGTGCAACATACACATATCCATAAGTAGCCTGCATCAAGCCTAAATCCTTTTTCTTCGTTTTTTTACCGGAAGCTGCAAATTGCGCAACTGCCGCTGTCGGAGTCGCTTTAGAAGCTTGTCCGCCCGTATTGGAATATACTTCCGTATCAAATACGAGAACATTGATATCTTCGTTTTGTGCTAATACATGATCCAAACCGCCATACCCGATATCATACGCCCAGCCGTCGCCGCCGAAAATCCACTGTGACCGCTTAATCAGAAATTGCTTCATGGAATACACGTTTTCAAGAGCCGGTTTACCCGTTTTTTCTTGTTCAAGCAGCGCAATCACTGTATCCGAACGTTCACGGGAACCTGCCCCGACAAGTTTCTTTTCATCCCATTCTTTAAAAGCGGCCTGCAGTGCGGGACTCGCCGTATCCATGGCTTCCTGAATATATTTTTCCAATAGTTTACGTTCCGATTTTTCAGCCAGCATCATCCCAAAACCATATTCGGCATTATCTTCAAATAAGGATGTCGCCCAAGCAGGACCATGTCCCTTGGCATTTTTCGTATAACCGCACGTCGGTGCACTGCCGCCCCAAACACTGGAACAGCCATGTGCATTGGCAATCATCATACGATCTCCGAAAAGCTGTGTGACAACTTTGCAATACGGTGTTTCCGCACACCCTGCACATGCGCCGGTAAATTCAAGGAGGGGCTGTTCGAATTGACTGCCGATTACTGTAAATTTACCCATCGGATTTTCTTTAACAGGTATATTTACCGCATAGTCCCATAATGCTGCTTTATGCTGTTCTTCATCAAAAGGTTTCATCGTAAGTGCCTGTTTCGGACAAATATTCGTGCAACTGGTACAGCCGAGACAATCCATAACAGAAACAATGATGCTATATTTATAACCCGGTGCTGTTTTGATTTCTTTGCTTGTATAACTTTCCGGAGCATTGGCCGCTTCTTCCGGCGTCATAAGAAATGGACGAATTGCCGAATGGGGACAAACAAAAGAACACTGATTGCAGCCGATACATTTTTCAACATCCCAGCTAGGTACAAACATGGCTACCCCACGTTTTTCTTCTGCACATGTACCCGTAGGCCATCTGCCGTCTTCACGGCCGGCATATATACTAACGGGTAAATCATCGCCTTCGAGACGATTCGTCGGAACGGCATATTCTGTATAGAATTTTGTATGACCGGACATATCGATCGGTTCATCTGCTGCATCAGCCCAGTCCGCCGGAACAGCTACTTTGACAATAGCCTGCAGACCTTCATCAATAGCCGCATTATTCATATCAACAACTTTCTGGCCTTTTTTACCATAGGATTTGACAACAGATTCCTTCAGTTTATCAATGGCTAAATCCAGTGGAATAACTTCAGAAAGTTTAAAAAATGCCGACTGCATAATCATATTGATGCGGCCGCCAAGGCCGATTTTGCGAGCAATCCCTACTGCATCGATAATATAAAGCTGCACGTTATTTTTTGCAATATCCCGCTTCAGAGATGCCGGCAGTTTTTCACTCAATTCTTCCGGACTCCAAACCGTATTCAGTAAGAATGTACCGCCGCTCTTGATTCCCTTCAAAAGATTGAAGGAATGAACATAGGATTGACGATGACAAGCGATAAAATCAGCACTGTCAACGAGGAACGGCATCTTGATCGGCGTATTGCCAAAACGCAGATGCGAAACCGTAACACCGCCGGATTTTTTAGAATCATAGGCAAAATATGCCTGTACATACATATCGGTATTATCCCCGATAATTTTGATTGCACTTTTATTGGCCCCGACAGTACCGTCAGAACCAAACCCCCAGAACTTGCAGGCTTTAAGGCCTTTCCCGCCAATATGGAGATCACAGGTGCGCGGCAGTGATTTATACGTAACATCATCGTTGATGCTTAATGTAAAGTCATATTTCGGTTCAGCTGACTTCAAGTTATCAAAAGCAGCAATGACATCCGCCGGTAAAAATTCCTTGGAAGCAATGCCGTAACGGCCATTGTATATCTTCGGAGAATTATCTATGCGGGCAAACGTAGCCGCAACACTATGGTATAAGGGTTCCCCGTTAGCGCCGGTTTCCTTCGTGCGGTCCAGCACGGCAATCCGTTTAACCGTTTTAGGAAGTGCCGCCAGAAAATGCTTTTCAGACCACGGACGGAACATATGGACATTGATACAGCCGACTTTTTCGCCCTTTTCAACCATCAATTTAACAGTTTCTTCTGCAGTCTGTGCTCCGGAACCCATTAAAACAACCACAGTTTCCGCATCAGGCGCCCCTGTGTAACTAAATAAGTGATATTGACGGCCGGTGATCTTGTGGATCATGTCCATATAGTATTCTGCTGTTTCTGGTACTTTGTCATAGAATGTATTCAAAGATTCGCGGTGCTGCATATACACTTCTGCTGATTCGCAGAAAGCAATCGCTTCCGGATTATCCGGATTCATGCCGCGTTTGCGGAATGCTTCAACCGCATCCATATCTAGCATAGGACGAAGTTCTTCATACGGAATGACTTCAATTTTTTGTAATTCATGAGAGGTACGGAAGCCATCAAAAAAGTTTATAATAGGAACGCGGCAGGAAATTGCAGTAGCATGCACAACTGCTGACAAATCCATTACTTCCTGAACGCTGGATTCCGCCATCATGCAAATACCCGTCCCACGCATCGCCATTACATCATCATGACCGGCAAAAATCGTGTAGCCATTGGTTGCAACCGTACGGGAGGCAACATGGAAAACGCCTGGAAGCAGTTCCCCTGCCACTTTAAACATATTGGAAAGCATAATCATCATACCTTGGGATGATGTAAAAGTTGTCGTCAGTGCACCGGTATTCAGTGCCCCGTGCATAGCACCGGCAGCCCCTTTTTCAGACTGCATTTCCTGAACTTCTACGGTTGTACCAAATAAATTCTTACGGCCATGGGCAGCCCATTCATCAACATGTTCTGCCATTGGGGAGGACGGTGTAATCGGAAATATAGAAGCTATTTCAGTAAAGGCATATGCTGCATATGCGGCTGCTTCATTCCCATCCATCGTTTTAAACATTTTTTTAACTTTTGACATTATCTTTCACCTCTCATGTGTTATATGAACATTTCTGTTTCGATTGTATGATACGTAAAACGTATTAGCAAGTTAAAACCACTTTTTTTAAGACTAAAACAATTTTCTTAAAAAAAAATAAAATGGACAAATGCCTTTAGTATCGCATTCATCCACCTTATTTTAAGTGGTACAATATTTAGAACCACTTGAATGCCACATTGATTTCAACTAGTTCTATATTTTAAAATGTACCTATCCACAAATTAAATCATTTCATTCGTTTCAGTGTATCGGCAATAAGACGTACTAACACTGCAACCGTATCCAGTTCCAGCGTTTCCTTCGGACTATGTATATCATGTGTTGTTGCCCCGATAGATACTATATCCAAATCCGGGTTTGCCGCAAAGAAAAATCCCGTTTCAAGTCCCCCGTGCATAGCTTCTACCCGTGCCGGTTTTCCCGTTAGTTCTTTATAAATATCTGCCATTAACGGACGTAATGTACTGTGCGGATTTTCAGTCCAGGCCGGATCCAATCCGCCGATCGCGATTTCAAATCCAGTCAGCTCGGCTAAGATAGGCAGCGCAAGAATAAATTCTTCCAATCTTGCATCTGCTGAAGAGCGAGGAAAATATTGAATCGTTACTATATTATCTTGGGTTCTTACCGTCCCAATATTCGCTGACAAATCCGGCAGTTTCGGCAAATGCTGATTCATGGCAAAGACTCCGCAATGAAGAAGGCTCAAAAGCTGTACTACAGCTTTTGTATCTGCAGAAGAAAATACATATTCCGGATTTTCTGTTTCTGCTGCAGTAAAATCTGCCTTTTTTTCGATTTCACCGTAAATAAGATGGCAATCCTGCTTTGCTTTGCACACAATTTTCTTTACACTTTCTATATCTTTACGATGAAGTGCAATAACAACCTGCGCGGAAGAGGGTATTGCATTAGCTGCTACGCCTCCGTCCATATGGGCAATCGTATATGTAATTCCCTGAACGGCAAGGCGTTGCAGCAGTAACGCCAATTCCTTTACGGCATTACTTTTTCCTGCATTGATCGTCTCACCGGAGTGTCCCCCTAAAAAGTCTTTTGCCGACAGTACCAATGCGGCATCAAAAGAATTTTTCTGCATCGCCGCAGTCCGGGAAAAATCGACATGACGGCTGCCGGCAGAACCCACTACCAGAATATCAATGGCTTCTGAATCACAATTAATGATATACTTGGCATCTTGAACATAGGCTGGATCGAGATGTGTCGCTCCCACCATACTGGTTTCTTCATCCACAGTAAAAATAAAACGCAAGGGCCCATGAGGAATGCTGCACGTCAAAAGATATAGTGCCACCGCCACAGCAATACCGTCGTCCGCGCCTAAACTGGTTCCTTCGGCCGATAAAATATTTCCTTCTCTTTTAACACGGATAGGATCTGTCAGAGGATCAAACGCAACTCCTTCTTCCGCAACGCAAACCATGTCCATATGTCCTTGGATAATCGTAAGCGGCACGTTCTCATATCCAGCTGTTGCCGCAATGCCGGCGATAACGTTATTAACTTCATCTTGAATCGGGTCCACCCCTAATTCCCGAAGTCTGCGGACAATATAATCACTGACTTGCTTTTCATGATGTGACGGCCGGGGATATTTTGCCAATTCGGAAAATTCGGCCAATACACCTTGTATAATCTCTTCATTTGTCTTCACGCTGCATTCCTCCTTTTTCATTCGTTATCATTGTAGCACAAATAATCTATATCTGCAGTGGCTATTTTACGCATTTTCTGGAAGCTATACTAGTTTATACATTCCTTATATTTGAATATTCGATCGCATTTGATTTTTATTAGTAAAACGTTTATCATTAATAATATACTTAATAGTAATAGCGCATTTAGATTTTTAATTTTATTTACATGGAGGTGTTTTATATGAAACCAATGCAAAATTTGACAGCACCCCCCCAATTACCTGAATTAACATTTCGCGGCATGTTCCTAGGCATGCTGATTACCGTAATTTTTACGGCATCAAATGTATATTTAGGTTTGAAAGTCGGTTTGACATTTTCCTCGTCGATTCCGGCAGCTGTCATTTCCATGGCTATTCTGCGCATGTTCAAGGACTCCAATATTTTGGAAAACAACATGGTACAGACACAGGCCTCTGCGGCAGGTACTTTATCCGCTATTATCTTTATTTTACCCGGGCTGCTCATGATTGGTTACTGGCAAAATTTCCCATTTTGGGAAACATTTCTGCTATGTGCCTGCGGCGGCTCTCTCGGTGTGCTATTTACCATCCCGCTGCGGCGCGCTATGGTTGTCAACAGTACACTGCCTTATCCGGAAGGCCGGGCTGCTGCTGAAATATTAAAAGTAGGCAGTGATTTGCGGAAAGAAGCGAATACTTCCGGCCATAAACGCACGGCTCAGGCTTCCGGAATGAAGGATATCGTTAGTGGTACTGCCTTAGCCGGATTTATTAGTTTATGTGCTAATGGGTTTCATGTCATGTCGTCAGAATTCAGTTACTGGATCCATATAGGAAAATCTATTACACAAATCCCCATGGGATTTTCCATGGCTCTTCTCGGTGCCGGTTATTTAATTGGCATCACCAGCGGTATTGCCATCTTAGTCGGTACGGTATTAGCCTGGGTTGTTTTTGTTCCCTATCTGACCAGTGTAATGATTCCGGTTGATGGGCAGACGGCAGCTGCCTTTGCCAAAATGATTTGGGCTCAAAAGGTACGTTTTATTGGTGCCGGCTGCATCGGTATCGCGGCTGTCTGGACCTTGATTACGTTGGCTAAACCAGTTGTCGATGGCATCAAAATGTCGATGGCCGTCATCCGTTCCAATGACTCTGCCGAAAAACGAGAACTGCATCATACGGATATTGATATGACTCCTAAATCCGTTGCCATCGTATTTATTGCAATTCTTATCGGACTTGCCCTGACCTTTTATTCATTTGTATCTTCTGCCCCCATTCCGACTTCGTTAATGGTCATCTATATTGTAGTCGGAATCGCCGTAGCCGTTCTAATGGGCTTTTTTGTTGCAGCTGCCTGCGGCTATATGGCCGGTCTTATCGGAACTTCGGCAAGTCCGATTTCCGGTATTGGTATTTTAGGTATTATCGTCTCTTCTTTAGTCGTATTAGTAATTGGATCTTCCTACAATATTTTTATAACACCGGAAGGAACAAAATTTGCTACGGCTCTGGCTATATTCATTACCAGCGTTATTGTTAGCATTGCTTCTATCTCCAATGATAACCTGCAGGATTTAAAAACAGGCTATCTTGTTGGCGCAACTCCCTGGAAACAACAGGTAGCTTTAATCTTAGGCAGTGTTATCGGCTCTTTTGCGATTGCTCCGGTCTTGACTCTTCTCTATCAGGCATATGGTTTTACAGGAGCACTGCCCCGGCCTGACATGGATCCCACCCAAGCCTTAGCAGCTCCTCAGGCAACACTCATGACGACGATTGCACAAGGTATTTTCAGTTCCAATCTGGATTGGAATTTTATTTTGTTTGGCATCGGCATCGGTATTGCCGCAATTATTATTAACTTGATTCTTACCAAGGCAACCAATCAACGTCTTTCGTTACCGCCGCTTGCCGTCGGTATGGGGATTTATTTGCCGCCGACGTTGGAAATTCCGTTAGTTATCGGTTCTGTAATGGGCTACGGTATTCAGCGGTATCTTCGTCAGCGTGCCGCCAAACGCAGTCCCGGCTATGAAAAGGAAGATGTGGAAGCTTGTAATCATCATGGTGTGCTTTTTGCTTCCGGATTAATTGTTGGAGAAAGTCTTATGGGTGTTATTATAGCCATGATCATTGTCTTTTCCGTTACGTCCGGCGGCAGTGAAGATCCGTTAGCCTTAGTCGGAAAAAGCTTTTCCGGCATAGCTGATTGGATCGGCTTAGCCGTATTTGCCGCAGTCATCGTGGCATTTATCGGTCATGTACTGCATACAAAATATACTATTGAAAAATAATATACAACTATATGAAAAAACGGTCTCAAAATTTGGGACCGTTTTTTTCATATGTTTATAATCCTATACTTTCAACATTCTGTACCCGATACCAATATGTGTTTGAATATATTGCGGCGAAGAAGATGCCTTTTCTATTTTCTTGCGCAGTGTCGCCATAAACACTCGCAACGACGCCACATCACTATCCCAAGAGCTGCCCCATATCTCTTTTGTAATATAGTTATGGGTCAATACTTTGCCGATATTTTTTGCCAAAAGACAAAGCAATTTATATTCAATAGGTGTCAAGTGAATCTCCTCTCCATCAATATAGACACACCCCGCAGCGTAATCAATGGTAAGTGCCCCATTTTCAAAGACAGCATCCTGTGTTGATACGACTCCCTGCATCGCAATAATACGGCGCTGTGTCACTCGCAGCCTGGCTAACAGTTCTTGTACAGAAAACGGTTTCGTCAAATAGTCATCCGCACCGGCATCGAGTGCTTCTATCTTATCAGCATCTTCATTTCTGGCACTGACAACAATAATCGGCACAGCGGACCATGTTCGGATTTTTTGAATAACTTCGACTCCATCTAAATCAGGGAGTCCCAAATCAAGGAGAAGAATATCCGGATTATGTGAAACAGCCTCCATAATTGCTTCCTTCCCTGTAGATACTGCCAAAAATTTATACGCCTGCATTTCCAGCGTTGTAGTAATAAGATTCCGTACCGCTGCATCATCTTCAACAACTAAAATCATAAATTTATTCATGAAGAGTCACCTCCTCTGCCGGCAGGGTAATTCGGAACAACGCCCCTTGCGGCTTATTATTTTCAACAGATATAGCACCGTGATGGGCCTCAATAATGGATTTGCACAAGGCTAATCCTAAGCCTAATCCGCGGCGGCTATCGGCCGCTTTGGCTCCAGTTGTATAAAACATATCAAATACATGCGGTTTATCTATATCCGAAATTCCCGGACCATCATCAGCAATTTCTACAATTGCTTTTTTATTTTCCAATCGCGTGGAAATAAAAATATGAGCTCCCTTTTGTGTATATTTCACCGCATTATCAACAATATTAACAATGACCTGAACCATAAGGCGGGCATCCATTTTTACAAGGACGATATCCTCCGCCGGTTTAACGGTAATGGTATGTACGGTACGTTTACGCTGGATATGTTCCAGTGCTTCCGAGATAACGTCATCCATAATCTCTGGTTTAAGCTGAATACTCATTGTTCCATCTTTAAGTTTTGTAACAGACAACAGGTTTTCCGTCAAACTGATCAGCCAGAGAGAATCATCATAAATATCTGCATAAAGCCGTTTTCGTTTATTCTCGATCAACGTATCACCATTTTCCAGTAAAATTGCCGCATTGCCGGAGATAGACGTCAATGGAGTTCGTAAGTCGTGAGAAATCATACGCAGTAAATTTGCCCGCATTTGTTCATTTTTAGCTAAAAGCGCCGCCTTTTCCTTTTCCAACGCAGCTTGTTTACTAGCTAAGGTCAAAGCACATTGCCCTAAAATAGATAAAACTATACTGTCTTCAGAAATTTCCAGAGGATGATGTCGCATAACGATGCCTACCACGCCGTAGACATTTTCACGATCTCGTACAGCAAGATACAGACACGCTGCACTGGATAACGTTTCGGTTGTGGCTCCCGCCCTTTTATTGTTTTTATATACCCAGGCCGCTACCGCTTCTTCGTTGGCATTGCTATATAAACATTGTTCTTCTGTTCCTACCGGAAAAATAACGAGTGCTGTCAGCTGCGCTCCTTCGACACCATAGAAAACAACGGTCCTGCCTAACAACTGCGCCATCTGCCTCGTCGTTACAGTAATAATCTCCTGTACATTTTCTGCACATTGCAACAGCTGACTTGTATCAAATAACACTTGTGTGCGATAGGCATTTCGCGTCGATTGCCGCGCCTGCTTTTTCAAGCGTATGGCAAGATTACTGCTTATGCAAGCGGCCAAAAACATAATTAAAAAGGTAAATAGGTCGGAGGAATCATATACTTCTAATGTAAATCGGGGAGCTGTAAACAGATAATTAAAAGTGAGAACGCTCAAGGCTGCAAACAAAATACTGTAAAACTGCCGGGATGTTACTATTGCCGTAATGAGTACTCCCAAAAGATATACAGTAATGATATTATTTTCTCCGACACCAAAAGAATAAAACAAGAGACTAATAATCGACGTTACGATGAGAAGAGATACCGTTATGATGCTATCAGACAACCGCAGCGGCGGTTTTTCTGTTTTTTCCCCTGTATCCCAATGATGTTGATTTTCCGTCATTTTATCAGGAATAATATATATATCCATATTGGGGACATATGACGTAAGTTTATCTGTCAAAGCGGTCGCCGGAAACAGTTTATGGCTGCGTGTATTACTTCGTCCGACAACAATTTTGGACACCCCCGAAAGTTTGGCGTACTCCGCAATTTGGAATGGGATATCGTCACCATACGTAGTTTCCAAAGAAGCTCCCAACTGCTCTGCCAATCGGGTATTTTCACGCAGACGTTTCTGATTTTCCGCACTCATCGAAGTCGATTTGGATGTTTCTACATACAACGCCGTAAATCCTCCATGAAACGCCTTGGCCATTCTGGCGGCGGTGCGAATAATTTTAGCATTAGACGGCGAAGATGATAAGCATACCAGTATATGTTCGTCCGTAAAATACTGATCATTATGCTGAACACGGATACTTTCAGAAAGACGGTTCATTCTGTCGGCGCATCGCCGCAGTGCTATTTCACGCAAAGCTGTTAAATTTTGAACTGTAAAAAAATTATGTAATGCCGAATCAATGCGATTCTCTCGATATATTTTCCCTTCCCGCAAGCGTACAATCAAATCTGCCGGCTCAATATCTACCAATTCCACCTGATCCGCATCATCAAATATACTATCCGGAATGCGTTCCTGTACTTCTATTCCTGTAACAGCAGCAACCATATCGTTGAGACTTTCAATATGCTGAACATTGACAGTCGTGTAAACGTCAATCCCCGCTCGCAGAAGTTCTTGTATATCTTGATATCTTTTTTTATGACGATTATTTTCAATATTAGTATGGGCCAGTTCATCAACAAGAATAAGCTGCGGATTTCGCTTCAGTGCTCCTGAAACATCAAACTCGGCAATTTCAATGCCTTGATGAGCCACTTTACATACAGGAAGTATTTCCAAGTGCCGCAGCAAGGCCGTCGTTTCCGGCCGGCTATGTTGTTCTACATATCCTACAACTACATCCATACCCCGACGTTTTGCCGCATGAGCCGCTTTAAGCATAGCATAGGTTTTACCGACACCGGCAGCATATCCAAAAAATATTTTCAGATGCCCGGCATATCGATTCGTATGTTCTTTTTGGATTGCCTTCAGCAATTCATCCGGATTCGCTCGTGCATCCTGCATATTCTCACCTCTTTTTCGTTATTATACCACGATTTTACCTATTCTTACGAAAGGATTCCATCCAGCATAAGATTTACCTTTAGCACATTAACCGTCGGTTCTCCCAATATGCCAAAAGTTCTGCCAGTCGTACATTTTTCAATAATATTTTTTACTCTTATTTCTGATATTCCCCGTGCCTTGGCAATGCGAGATACTTGGTATGCAGCTGCCGCCGGAGAAATATCCGGATCCAAGCCGCTGCCGGAATCGGTTACTAAATCGACTGGCACCGGAGTACCTTTTTTATCCGGATCAGCGGCACGCAGCTTTTCCACCCGCTGTGCCACTATTTTTTTAAATTCAGTTCCTGCGGGACTTAAATTAGAGGGTCCTGCATATAAAAGCGGGCTGCCATCTACATCCTTATAGGTAGAAATGTCCAGTTGCATGATACGTCCCCACATATGTCCATTATCCGTATATGGCTGACCTATCAGCGCCGAGCCATAGGTTCTCCCATTCATCTGGATAAGGCTTCCATTCGCTTGATACGGAAATAGTAGTTGGGCACCAGCTGTAATAAACCCGGTATATAAGATACCGCAAAGCAGCGTCATCATAAAAAACATTTTTACTGCATTGGGCAATACTTGTTTTACTATATTCATAATGTCCTCCTTATAATTCCTCTTATTTATACTCCCAACATAGCAAGCAGCATATCAATAAGTTTTACAAAAATAAAGGGAGTAATAATGCCACCCAGTCCGTAAATCAGCAAGTTATGCGAAAGCAGGGCTGCTGCCGGGACTTCTCGGTAGGTTACCCCTTTTAGAGCCAGCGGAATAAGTGCCACGATAATAAGAGCGTTGTAAATAATCGCCGAAAGCACGGCGCTTTGCGGAGAATGAAGCTGCATGACATTCATCATTTCTAAGCCGGGATATATACTGATAAACAGTGCCGGAATAATGGCAAAATATTTTGCCAGGTCGTTGGCAATGGAAAAGGTCGTCAAACTACCGCGTGTCATAAGGACTTGCTTGCCAATACGTACAATATCAATAAGCTTTGTCGGAGAAGAATCCAAATCGACCATATTTCCTGCTTCCTTAGCCGCCTGCGTACCTGTGTTCATAGCCACCGCTACATCAGCCTGTGCCAATGCCGGTGCATCATTCGTACCGTCACCGGTCATCGCTACTAAATGCCCTTTACTTTGAAATTCGCGGATCATAGCAAGTTTGCCTTCTGGTGTTGCTTCCGCGAGAAAATCATCAACGCCGGCTTCAGCCGCAATCGCCGCTGCGGTCATAGGATTATCCCCGGTAATCATAATTGTCTTAATGCCCATCTTGCGCATATCGGCAAATTTCTCCCGAACTCCTTGTTTAATAATATCTTTAAGAAAAATAACTCCCAGTATTTTATGATTTTTGGCAACGACAAGAGGCGTTCCTCCTTGTTTTGCGATTTGCTGTACTGTTTGGTCACATTCTTTGGAGTATATGCCTCCTGCCGCCTCTACATAGGTTTTGATTGATTCTGCTGCTCCTTTTCGTATTTCTGTACTCTTGTCATTTACACCGCTCATACGTGTTTTCGCCGTAAACGGAATATATTCCATGTTTTCTATGCTTCTGCCGCGCAAATTATATTTTTCTTTCGCCAGAACAACAATACTGCGTCCCTCCGGCGTTTCATCCGCTAAAGATGATAGTTGTGCTGCATCTGCTAATTCTGATTCGCTTATTCCATCAACAGGTACAAATTCAGATGCATGCCGGTTCCCCAGTGTAATGGTTCCCGTCTTATCCAACATCAGAATATCCACATCTCCAGCCGCTTCAATAGCTCGTCCACTCATGGCCAATACATTAGCCTGATTCAGTCGGCTCATTCCGGCAATACCGATGGCAGATAACAACGCGCCTATCGTAGTGGGAGCTAAACATACGAGCAGTGCTACCAAAGTCGTAATCGAAATAGGATTGCCTGTATGCTGCAGTTTTGCTGTAAAAACAGAATACGTATACAGTGACATGGTTACCAAAATAAAAATAATCGAAAGGGCTACTAAAAAAATCTGCAGTGCGATTTCATTGGGTGTTTTTTTACGAGCTGCGCCTTCCACCATTGCAATCATTTTATCAAGAAAGCTTTGACCGTTCTCACTAGTAATTTGGATTACCAGCCAATCAGATAATACCGTTGTTCCTCCGGTAACGGCACTGCGGTCTCCTCCGGCTTCCCGGATAACCGGCGCTGATTCTCCGGTAATCGCACTTTCATCGACGGAAGCTGCCCCTTCAATGACTTCCCCATCTCCGGGAATAATTTCTCCCGCATTGACAATAATAAAGTCACCTTTTTTTAACATAGAGGAAGCAATCGTCGTTATATTGTTTTTTTCCTCCGGAGTCCTTATTTGCTGTGCCGGCACTTCTTTTTTTGCGGCTCGCAGCGTATCTGCCTGTGCTTTGCCACGCCCTTCCGCAATTGCTTCGGCAAAATTGGCAAAAAGAACTGTCAGCCAAAGAATTGCGGCAATAGCTGCTGTATAGGCTGCCGAGGTATCTTTTAACCCAAATACACCTATCATACTAAGCAGTGTTGTAACAATCGCTGAAATATAAACAAGGAGCATAACAGGATTTTTAACCTGCATTTTAGGATCTAGTTTCAGTACAGAATCTATCATCGCTCTATAAAGTATCTTTTTATCCCAAAATACGTTTTTATTTTTTGTACTCATCATATATTCTCCTCACCTTATAGTACCGAAAAACTCAGCCAATGGACCTAGCGCCAAGGCGGGAAAGAAACTCAGCGCACCAATAAGCAGTACCACCATAATGAGCAGGAAAACGAACATACTATTTGTCGTAGAAAGAGTTCCTGCCGTTACCGCTATTTTCTTTTTACCAGCTAAACTGCCGGCAATAGCCAACGTTCCCCAAATAGGCAGAAACCGGGAAACAAGCATAATCAAACTAGTCGATATATTAACAAAAGGAGTATTGGCATTAAACCCGGCAAAAGCGGACCCATTATTTCCGCCGACAGAAGAATAGGTATACAGTAGTTCGGAAAATCCGTGTGCCCCGGTATTGCCGAGACTAGCCGGCACAGAAGGAACCATTGCGGCAATTCCACTGCCGATAAGGATGACCATAGGAGTGGCCAGGCAAATTAATGCTGCCCACTTCATTTCGTACGGTTCAATTTTTTTGCCAAGAAACTCCGGCGTTCGTCCAATCATAAGCCCTGCAATAAAAACAGTAAGAATAGCAAAAGCCAGCATACCATAAAGGCCGCAGCCTACGCCGCCGAAAATAACCTCTCCCAGTTGCATTTGCAGCATCGCGATGAATCCCCCCAAGGGAGTATAACTATCCAGCATAGAATTAACCGAACCGTTGGAAGCTGCCGTTGTAAAAGCAGCCCATACTACTGAACTGGCAATACCGAAGCGGCTTTCTTTCCCTTCCATATTACCGCCAGCCTGATCGACCATGGTAATATTAACACTGCCATGCTGCACCAACTGTGAGGTTCCTGCTTGTTCACTGACAGCCATAATGCCGACAGCCATGATCAAACATATAAACATTGCCGCAAAAATAGCAATTCCCTGCTTTTTATTTTTTACACTATAGCCGAAGGTAAAACACAAGGCGGCCGGAATAAGTAAAATAGACAGCATTTCCAGCAGATTGGTAAACGGCGTCGGATTTTCCAAGGGATGTGCAGCATTAACTCCCATGAATCCCCCCCCGTTTGTGCCGGACTGTTTAATGGCAACTTGACTCGCCGCAGGTCCCATGGGTATAAATTGTTTTGTTACAACAACAGCCGTATCTATGTTTTTTCCATGTAATGTTACTTTTCCGGTTTCTCTATCTATTTGGGCTCCGGTTATAACAGTCCCATCTGAATTCACTGCTATCGGTTCTACAAGAGGAACCGTTTCAGCCGCATGCATATTCTGAATAACACCGCCTCCGACCAAAAAAAACGCCAAAACAATATTAAGCGGAAGTAAAATATAAATAATAATACGAGTCATATCTACCCAAAAATTTCCCAGTCCTTGTTCTTTTACTTTAATAAACCCACGAATCAAAGCAAACAATACAGCAATCCCGGTTGCTGCTGAAACAAAATTTTGAACGGTCAATCCTGCAAATTGCGTTAAATAGCTAAGCGTCGCTTCTCCTGTATAAGCCTGCCAATCTGTATTCGTAACAAAACTAACGGCTGTATTAAAAGCCAAATCCCAGGAAACATTAGGAAGGTGTTGGGGATTGCCTGCCAAATGAGCCTGCTGTATTTGCAGTAAAAATACGGTCAATATGCCAAGCAGAGAAAACACGAAAACAGCTGCTGCATATTGTTTCCATGTCATTTGTTCCTCTCTGTCGATATGCAATACGGCATATATGCCCTTTTCCACAGGCAGCAGCCAACGAGACAGGATCGTATAATTACCTTCCATAATATTTTTTATATATTTTCCCAAAGGGATTGCCAATAAAATTAAAATTCCTACATACACCGTATATTGAAGTATGGCATTACCCATTCTTATTCATCTCCTGTCATGAGAATATACACATAATACCCTAACAAAGCTATTGCAATAATACCTATACACATAATAATAATATCCATCCTATGGCCTCCTGTTGTTAAAACTGGATATATCCTGCAAGAATTTCTGCAATGACAATATAAATAACTAGATACGACGCTATAATCAATACATGCTTTTTCATTCATCATCGCCTCTTAATCAGGAAAATAGTATCAAAAAATTCTTTTGGATATTCTTTTTTTGATATTCACAGTATATCGGATATCTTATAAAATCGGTGTTAACGAATAGGCTCTTTGTATTAAAATCGTATAAAGAACTATTTTGTATGTAATATAAAAAAACACAAAAAACAGCCTTGTTCTGCTATTTCTCTATAGCAGAACAAGGCTGTTTTTGAATACTTTTTCCAGGAAAATTTCACCTGAGATGCCACCATTTTTTTACCAAGACTTCCAATACAGCGCAGCCATAACAGATAGAATCAGCCCAACGTATTGCCCACGACCGCCGCGCTACCAAAAAATGACTGATAGCCCCCAAAATAACTCCCCCCAAAACATCGGTTACATAATGTACTCCCGTATAAATCCGGGAAAAACCGAGAACCATGCTGTAAACAGTCAATACAGGTCCCAACATAGCTCTATGCTGCAGCAAATGAAGTCCAACTGCAGTGGAATTTGCTGTATGATTGCTGGGAAAAGAAGCGTTATCCGTATGTGGTATAAGTCCTAATGAAGCGTCTTTTACAAACGGACGCCGTCGCCGCCATATTTTACCAATAATAAAGGAAATTCCCGATCCAATCATAACAGAGAACAGGCAATACAGCAACGTATGACGACGCTGCTGCAATTCACGAAAAGAGGCTGGACGAAACCACTCAACAATTCCATAGACGATATACAACACGTATCCAAAACGGGCTATACCTACCAACAAGACATGTACCCATGTGTACTTGCCAATTACCTTTTGCATAAATCTAATTTCTTGTGATTTCATCATCAACCGCCCCTCTTTAATACATTATATTATACGGAAAAGGCAGCGCTGTGTACACACCTTTAGTGAGTGAACTCATCTTCTTCCTTTGCGTAAATAGTTTTGCTGCTAACATATGAAAGTGTACTTAATTTATCAGATAACTCACGGATTATCGTTTCCGGCGCATCAATAACGATACTGATGACAGATATCTTTTGCTCATGATAGGGTACTCCCATGCGTCCCATGATAAAATCACCGTATTCATGAAGAATCTCATTTAATTGATCTACATTTTCCCTATTGTTCACAATAATGCCGATCAATGCTAATTTTTTGTCCATTTCTATCCTCCTTAAAAAATATCTTTTCACTGAAAATAACAAAAAACGTACATAGATATCTTTATCTATGTACGTTACTCACGCAGGCTGCCCCTTTGTGATTATTACACGGATCTCAAAACCGGTTTACCGTCAGAATCATCTTATGGCGTACCTTTTATATTTTCAGTATATCATCAGATTTTTATTTTTCAAATATATTCTTTTTGTCAAAATTACTCTATTAAATTAAATAAATCGTAACACGGATGTCATTAAATTGTGACAATTACGGCGTATAGTACAGATAGTATTAAAGTATAGAAATAATAAAGGAGTGAATAGTATGAAAACAACGCTCGCCTTGCGGCAAAAACTTTTAACGACTGTATTGACTGGTACTGCGGTTGCCGTATTAGCCACTGCTTCATTTATCCCGGTCTCGGCAAATGATGATTCGGCTTCCGGCCTCAATACCCCGATGACTGCCGCTGCTCCTGTCCACCATAACCCGATGCAGCACCGCATAGCTGTCATGATCCGGGACGGAAAAATCACCCAAGACCAGGCTGACAGTCTCCATGCCGCCATGCAGGAATTTCATCAGCAGATGAAAGCGGATCATCAAAAGTTTATGGCTCAATTACCGGATAAAACCGGAATCGATGCCGCTGTCTTAAAAGAAATTCTCCCCCCCATGCACCATCATGGACAGCCGGGACACATGAAACAACACATAAATCAGCTCGTACAGCAGGGAACCCTTACGCAAGACCAGGCCAATGCCTTAGAAACTTCGCTTCGCGATTTCCATCAGCACCAAAAAGAAGAACAGATGGCAGCACGAAAAGAATTTATGGCACAGCTGCCAAATCAGACGGGAATCTCCAAAGAAACGTTAAGACAGGTCTTTCCTGCTCCGCCGATGCGGATGAAACAACACATAGATACCATGGTCCAAGAAGGAAAAATTACTCGTGACCAAGGAGCTAAATTAGAAAGCGCCATGCAGAATTTCCATCAAAAAGAACACGCAAAATGGAAATCATTTATGAATCAGCTCCCCGATAAAACAGGAATTTCCAAGGAAACATTAAAAGAACTTTTCCACCATCCGGCACCTCCGCCTTCTCCGGAAAACTAATACACAAAAAAAAACAAGGAACCTCTTATATCTAGAGATTCCTTGTTTTTATGCTGTTAAGTTTATCCCCGATGTGTCAATTTACATATATTTTACTTTACTGCAATTGACAGTATGACATCTATCTTCTATTATTAGTAAAGCTTTTGAATTGACCTCATATAAGGAGTGTTCTCCATGGACTTTTTACAAACATTTATTTTAGCAATTGTACAGGGAATGACCGAACTATTCCCTATCAGCAGTGTCGCCCACAGCGTACTGACTCCGTATGTATTCCATTGGCAGCTGGACAGCGTTTTCTTAAAAGAACATTTTCTGCCGTTTGTTGTCATGCTTCATTTAGGAACAGCCATCGCCCTGTTTTTGTTTTTTGGCAGTGATTGGACAGGTATCGTCCGCAGTATAGCCAAAAAAGATAAACAGAATCGAAAACTATTATATTTAATTATTGCCGGTTCTATTCCGGCAGCACTAATCGGCTTCTTTTTAGAACATGCATTGCGCGGTATTTTCAGCAGTGTTGTAAATGCCGGTTTCTTCTTAATTATAAATGGCTGCCTGTTATACTGGGGAGAAAAAATACGGAAACACGGTAAAAAAGAAATTAAGGACTTGACCTACAAAGAAGCCCTGATTATCGGAGCCTTTCAATCCCTTGCCTTAATCCCCGGTTTCTCGCGCTCAGGTGCTACCATAACGGCCGGATTTGCCGCAGGATTAAAACATGAAGAATCTGTTCGTTTTTCAATGTTATTAGCAACCCCTATTATCATCGGTGCCGGTATGCTGGAGGTTCCCAAATTAATGGCCACGGGTATGGGGGACCTCTTCTGGATTGCCGTCATGGGCGGCATTGTTTCCGGATTAGCTGCCTTTTTCAGTGTCTGGATCATGATGAAATGGTTTCATAAAAACGAAATCACTGCGATGAAGCCATTTGCATTTTATTGTTGGATTATCGGTGCATGTGTATTATTCACTTCTTTTTGTCTATAATCAGACACGGGTATTCCTATAATAAATACTGGTATCTCTGTCTTTTATTTTTTTCGCAAAACAGCGCACCTCACGATGAGATGCGCTGTTTATATTGAGCAATGTATGCAATTAAAAAATACAGTTCATAAATTCTGAGTCGTACGTCCCATACTGATACTGTTACAGGAGGCTTCTTTTAAATATTATTCAACATTCTCATAAGCATTTCGACCATCGCATCTGCTTCAAACAAGCGCATACTGACAAATAACCCTATCATTAATATCCGCTTTCCAACTACCTTTCTGAAACAGGACGAAACAATCATAGAAAAAATATGGGATGTATCCTTTACAATTTGCAAGATCATTAGCACCTTCTCTCACTGTACCAGCCTATTCACCCTTATCTAAACAAACCACTCACTTACAGATAAAACATATACCGTATATGCTGCATAAATCCAGATGCATCATGTCTTGAATGCGTTAATTTTGCAGCAAGACGTATCCTTTATGACATTGCATAAATTATAAGGTGAAACGTCTCTGTTGTCTATTATACCATAAAACGCAAGATATTTTACTCCAAATTGATTAATATACTTATATTTTCTTATGTTATTATATAAAAACATAATTTTATCTTTATTTTATATAGAAATATGCTAGCTTATATCCTCATGCGATCCTATTACATAAAAAATTCATTTTAATAAGGAATGCTAAACTACTCTATGATGGTTATTTTCCTCCTGCTGTCCTCTTCATGGATGGGAAAATACCAATAACGCAAAGAATAGTAAATACGAAAAAAGCAAAGCGAATATTTTCCATCAGAAGTTCATTTCCCATGACATTTTCTGTGCCGGTCCGCGATAAAACCAAGGTAACAATAGCTACGCTAAATACTTGTCCAATAAGACGCACTGTTCCCAAAACAGAAGATGCCGTCCCATAAAACGATTTGGGTACTGCACTCATAATGGCATTGTTGTTCGGTGCCGTAAACAAAGAAAACCCGACCCCGATAATAACAAGACATAGCATAACTGCATAGATAGACTGCCATGGAACACTAAGAGCCAATCCAGCCAGTCCCAACGCAATACATGCCATCCCGCCGGACGCCAGCACAGAAATACTTACCCGATCTGACAGCGCACCCATTGCAGGAGACAGCAGCGCCATCAAAATCGGCTGGACAAGTAAAATAATGCCCGCATCTCGAGACGTGTACTGCATAATATTTTGCAAATAAAGTGATAAGAGAAAACTAATAGCAAATGTCGCGCTATAATTAAGCATCGCAGCAAAACTAGAATAGGAAAAAACACGGTTATCTAAAAATAGCCGTACCGGCAGCAATGGTTTTGCAGTTTTCATTTGATTCCGGATAAAAAAAGCAAATACTCCCACACCGGCCACCAAAAAATACTTAGCTGAAAAAGAATCCAATATTTCAGATAACCCATACATGATCATTACCAGGGCTGCTGCATATTCAAAAGATCCTTTATAGTCGATACGGCCGCCTTTATCTGAAATCCATTCGGTTTTCATCGTACCAAAAGTCAAAATAGCCGCAACAGTACTACATACAGCAATAAACAAAAAAATACTCTTCCATGTATAATAATAATTTAAAAATCCACCCAATACAGGCCCTGCAGATAATCCGATATACACGGCAGCAATAACAAGCCCCATCGCCTTACCCCGCCGTTCTTGCGGATAGACTAAAACAATAATTGCCATACTGGTTGCATAAATCATTGCACTGCCTATGCCTTGAATAAAGCGCAGAAATAATAATTCTTCTATAGAATGCACCCAAAAAACCGCGGCAGAAGATACGGTAAAGGAAAGTATCCCGACAAGAAATACTTTTCGTTTTCCTAAAATATCCGCAGCCTTTCCTAACGGCAGTACAAAAATTGTTGATGAAATTAAAAATATTTCCAGTACCCAGCTTAACAAAGACTCTCCGACCCCATATGCAATTCCAATATCAGGTAAAGATAACGTCAATGCACTGCTTGTAAACGGTGCTAAGAAGGAAACTATCATGATAATAACTAAAATTCGGTTCTCATATGAAAAAAAAGGTTTCACAAAAACTCCCCCTCAATTATCAATTCACTATATACTACTTTAGTATGCCCCATGCAGCAAAAACACGAACTTCCCGCTTCGCAGCAGGACGTGATATGGATCGTATTCTTTCTATCTGCTGGCCATCCGGTTCAATACCCCAACGATTTCCCTACGATAATAACCGTAATGCGTCCTTTAGTAAATTGATGTTTAATCACTGTAAAATAATTGCAAATCCGTTCTTCTTTTTGGCAATCAACGCAATATCCCAGCGAGGCACAGGGTGTATTTTTTCCTAAGCGTTTAGCATCCAGTGGAGCAGCATACTGCCTTGCCCTTTGTTCTGCTTCATCCAGATTCCTTACAATTTTATTAATTCCAGCTACTATAATTACTTGATCCGGCCCATATATCATTGCCGCGACTCTGCTTCCATTCCCGTCAATATTATACAGTTCCCCTTCTTCGGTCACTGCATTGCTACTACATAAAAACGTATCCGCACTAAACGTTTTTCTATATATTTCTTTTTTTTCAGCAGAGGTAATCCCTTCTCTGTATTTATCAAGAAAACAATAATCCCCATTCCGTAAAAGTGCAATGATGCCCGTCTTAAAAAGCGTAACAGAATCCCCCACGGCCACAGTCGCATGTTCCGCTACTAGTTGCTTTATAGTTTCTTGTAATTGTTCTTCCTCTTCAACATAGATTCCATGAATATTATGTTTTTCAAGATTATGAATTGTCCGTTCGACTTGTTTTTTTAAATACCAGGTAATAGGTGTATTCATATATACTACTCCTTTTTTTTTATAATGTATTATATCATATATAGAATCCATGATTAAGCTACCACCCACTACAAAAATCCTCGACTCTCATTAAAACTAAGAAGCGAGGATTTTACTATTGCTATATTCATTCTCTGTGTTGGAAAAAAGCATCCCATATATATTAAAAGTATTAGTATATACGCTAATGCTTTATATTCCATACAATATTCTTCGTGCCGGTTTCTCATTACGTTTTGATTTAGCAATATACAGATTTGTATCTGCTCTCTTTATCCATTCGTGCATATCCATCTCCGGCTGCAACATACAGGCACCTATACTGCAGGTTGTTTTTATGGTTTTATCTTCACTAGTAAAAGAATGTTTTTCTGTATCCCTATATATTTCCGCCGCAAGTTTTCGTGCCTGTTCCTTGGTGATTTGATCTAAATATATTAAAAATTCGTCACCGCCATATCGAGCCGTCCAGCTAGTAGCATTGGGCATTTTGTCTTTTAATAAGGCAGCAAACTCTCTCAATATGGCATCACCGCCTTGATGTCCATAGGTATCATTAATACGTTTAAAATAATTTATATCGATCATAAACAGACATGCCGGGAAATCGGATATACTTTGCTTAAATATTTCCACAGGCAGTCTTTCATTAATAAACCGCCGATTAAATATCTCTGTCAATCCATCTTTAAAAAGTGAATCATTTAATCGTAAAATTGCCTCTGTAAAATTTTCCTCTGTATTGCTGATTATGCTGTTCCAAACACTTTTATGCGTAATATCCTGAAATAATTCAATTGCATATCGGCCGCCTTTATATCGAAAAGGAGTTCCTGTTACCATACAAAATTCATTATTCAGCATTTCAAATTTGATAAGTGTCTTATTTTCACTTAACGCACGCAAGGAAATACAGTTACTGCAAAATCTGTTTTTTTCTAAGACATTATAACAAACTGTTGAAGGAGCAACGTTTGTATTATGCCCATTATATATGACTTTATTAAAAATCGGATCTACAATTCTAACTACATCGTATATATCAGATAAAACATCAAGTACACGTTTTATATCATCCAAGCTTTTTTCCATATCTTGTCAACTCCATCGTACACGCATACGTTCCATCTATAAATTATTGTTGAGTATTATCTTTTCCCTTTCCATTATCTTTTCCCTTTCCATTGTCGTTTCCCTGACTATGTCCAACATCAGAATTTCCATCCTTCCCGTTATTGCCGTTATTATTCGTATTGCCGTTATTCCCATTATTTCCCGTACCATTTGAAGAACTACCTGAACTGCTAGAACTGTTTCCACTGGTATTGGCAACAGAAGTTAAATGAGATGAAACGGAAGAATATAAACTATCAACTTGACTTTTAATAGAAGAGATATTGTATATCATAAATCCGATAAGAACAATGAGTAATAAAATAATAGCATATTCCGTAAGTCCCTGCCCTTTTTGTTTCATAAGCCATTGTTTTTTCATACGAATCCCTCCTCACATGACACACTATATTTATATGGTTATTATATCATATAAATATAAATTACAATAAATATACTTTTACAAAAATACAAGCGGAACATATTTCCTTCAATAAATTTCCCAAAATGTTTCTTTACCATTTTTTCATAAACAGCTACTTCGCCTATATGATCTGGAAAAGTAAACATAAGCTAGGCAATTAATTCCTCTAGTTTTTCTGATTTCTTTCGATATCTAGATTTTCCGATTTACGATTATCTAATGAAATGCAATATCGAATAACCTGTTGTTGAAGATTTGACAACTCTCTCCGTTCTAACATTCTTAAAAACGGGTAAAACAACAAGCATAAAGGATCTTTCTCTGATATATTTTATTGCATTCTGACAATAAGGTTCTCTTCTTTAAAAAGAAAGTTTAACGTATCCACTGCATCTTTTAGCATATTATAATTAGCATTAAAGATTGACAATACCTAAAGTTGTCAATTGTCAATAAAGCGTCTCCATAAAAATAAAAAAGTCCCATCTCTCGTAAAAACTGAGAAATGGGACTTTATCACTTCCATATGTTATTGAGCTGACGCTAAAACAACTCCAAATATCGTACCTAATAAAAATTCACTAAATCCGTTATCCCCATTATCATGGTGCCACTGATACCAATCATGCCATTCGCGTGCATGAACTTCTCGCCAATGTCTATCACCTTCATGTTCCCGCCATTCGCGATCATGGTCACTCCATTCCCGTGAATGTTCCCGCCATTGCCTATCATGGTCGTCTCGCCATTGTCTGTCGTGATGGTCCGGGCCTGGTTGATGATTGTCCTGCCAGTGTCTGTCATGATTATCATATCCCTGTTGATGATTTTCTTGCCCATGTCTATCATGATTATTAGGTCCTTGATGATTATTGCTATTTTGCCACTGTGGCCCATCTTGTGGCGACATTGCATATGTATTTGTTATTCCTATCCCGCTCAACGAAAATAAAAAAGTTCCTAATATTAATGCATGTACTATTTTTTTCATATTAACTCACCCCGCTATAGTGCTGACAATTAGTATCTGTTTGATAAAATCATTATAAAACACATTTTGAATATAATCTAGCAGATGAGTCAAAGAGTAAGGAAACTGTGAAAAAAGTGTCACACAACTGTTATATTCATTATTAACAATTTTACAATCCATATATAATTCCACATACAATTTTATCATCACGTTTCGACTTAGCTATATCAAAATTGCCCGTACAAAATGCACAGGCAATTTTTCCGTCATTAGCAAATAAATATTATATCTGCCTTTCATCAAACAAGGGACCACGCAACGGTATATAACAAATATACGTTAAACACTCTTATCAAGACAATACTTTACGTTGAAGTGTTTGCAATACTAGAAATATTAGTGCCAATTTTACTGTAAATTGTCGATAACGACCCTCTGATATTAAAACCAAACCATACCATAACCCCAATAAGAACTACAAGCAGCAAAATAATCGCATATTCCGTAAGACCTTGACCTTTTTCACCCAAATAACGATTCATTACATATTGCATATACGTTAACATACCCCTTCCTCCTTTCCTTGACACCAATTATATACCTTTTTATTGGGTATATAATTGGCTCACCGTACTGTCCCTTTTCTATATATGTTATTGTAACAAAAAATTCTAAAAAAAGAAACTATTCATAACTTTATAAAACAAAATAAATTCTTCTTTAGGATTTTTTTATATCATTATTCCCTACATTTTCTAACAGTACCTACCTTCCTTTCATTCTCTGCCACAATTTTTTTTCAAGAAAGCTGCCTTTTACATTTTGTTCCATTTCAACAAACATGGCATAGGGAACAGCAAAAGATACAATATCCGGATCTAACATAGGCCGTACCGTAATATCGGTCAATCCTACCACAGCTCTTGGATTCTTTTTCTGTGATTCCGCATACGGTATCAAAAAAATAGATTGGCAGCCGGAACTTTGTGGAATCACAACATTTTCATTTCCCTGTTTGTAATAATTAGCCATTACGATAAGTGCCGACAACTGATCGTTTGTAACACAGAAAACACATAATGCAGGTTGTTCTTCATCTATATTAACTTGTGACAATGGTTTAAAAATAACATATTGATAGGATATGTTTGTAATTGGCAGGCATTCAACAAAATTTTTACCAAGTTCCGGCGTTTTTATATATCCCTCTCCTTCAAACTGTCCTGGTTTTCCTGTCGTCAAAAAATACTCAATTCCATCAGGATAATTAGGGAATGTTCCAAACCCTAATCCGGCTATGGCACCGGGACACATAGTAGTTTTTCGTTCAAAAACAGAGACGTTTCCCTTCATTGCTGCAATAAACAAAGGAATGATACAGCTTCTAACACCCTCTTTACTTTGAAGTGCATATTCTGGCTTTGTATTGCTAAGTAAAACAGCCACCGGTTCATATCGCAATGCCAATGATTCGATTAATTTACTGTTCATGTAATCAATCCCTCTTTTATATTTTTGTCTTTTCCTTGTTATACTATTCAAGATATTATAAAAACAAGAACGCACTGAAACTGATTTGCATTGTTATCATACCGTAAATATGAATTATGTTCTTCCATCTTTTTTCTCTGCTTTTATACACCGATTTTTTGAAATCCTATTCGTTTTTTTTTTATGCTAAACATATTATAATTCAGACTTTTTACGACGTCTACGCGCTTACTTAAAGAGTAGAAAAACTGTAAAATAAATGTCACACAACTGTTATATTTGCAATTTTAATTTATTTTTAATCGACAATAAATTTTTATCCGTTTTTCTAATGGTATTCTTACAATGAAACTATCTTCTTTTAATGATTCCTTGATATAGTATATTTTATATTAATAAAGAAAGGATTTTTAGAAAATGAAAGATAAAGAACTGGGAAACCTCGGAGAATCATTAGCAGTCAAGTATCTTCGAAATCATGGATATACTATCCTTATTAAAAACTTTCGGACACGTATCGGAGAAATAGATATCATCGCGCAAAAAAACAATATGATTATTTTCATAGAAGTAAAAACCCGGATCTCTTTTCACTACGGCCGCCCGTCTGAAGCAGTAGAATATCGCAAACAATATAAATTAAAAAAAGTTGCGGAAGGATATTTAACCCAGAAAAACAGTTGGAACAGCCCTTGCCGATTTGACGTAATAGAAGTAATGGCAGGAGCCGACAAAAATTACCGCATACATCACATCAAAAACGCATTCATCGTGTCCTATTAGAAAGGAATATTTATGTTCGCATGTATACACGGAGCTACAACATTAGGACTTCACGGAAATATCATTAAAGTCGAAACAGATATTTCAAATGGACTCCCTGCTTTTGAAATCGTAGGTTTGGCAACTACTTCCGTTAAAGAATCGAAAGAGCGAGTACGCTCTGCTATGAAAAACTCAGCATACGATTTTCCTATGCGCCGAATAACAGTAAATCTGGCTCCGGCCGATTTAAAGAAAGATAGTGCCGGCTTAGATACCGCTATTGCCATTGGCATTATGGTATCCAGCGGTCAAATTGCTTCTGATAAAACTACCAGTTCTTTATTTATCGGAGAACTGTCATTAGACGGACATCTGCGTCCTGTTACGGGCGTTCTTTCCATGGTCCTGCAGGGTATGCAGGAAGGATTTAAGCATGTATATGTCTGTCCTGAAAACACGACAGAAGCGCTTCTCTGCGAAAATATGAACATCTATAGCGTTTCTACTTTCTGTGAAATAATCAATCATCTCACGGGTCTTTGTCCGCTTACTCCTGCGGTCCGAACAAAGGAACGGCTCACAATGCCAGAATATAATGTTGATTTTTCAGAAGTACAAGGCCAATATACAGCAAAAAGAGCATTAGAAATTGCAGCCGCCGGCGGACACAATGTATTGATGATAGGTACCCCCGGAGCGGGAAAAACCATGTTGGCCAAGCGGATTGCCACTATACTTCCGCCGATGAATATACACGAATCGCTGGAGGTTACAAAAATATACAGCGCAGCCGGGCTTTTTCAGCAGGTTGATATGCTGACAGAGCGACCTTTTCGCAGCCCTCATCATACGATTTCTACTGCCGGTCTTATTGGCGGCGGTACGATTCCTAAACCAGGTGAAGTTACTTTAAGTCATAATGGAGTCTTATTTCTTGACGAATTTCCGGAATTTCCCCGATCTGTATTAGAGGTCCTTCGACAACCACTGGAAGATGGAATAGTAAATATAGCACGCGTCAATGCAACATTGTCTTACCCGGCTCGTTTTATGCTTATCGCCGCTATGAATCCCTGTCCTTGTGGTTATTTAGGTGATAAAGACCGAGAATGCACGTGTACGTCTGGTGAAATTCGCCGATATATTCGAAAAATATCAGGTCCGCTTCTGGATCGCATTGATCTCCACGTACAAGTACAGCGACCTCAATATACCGAACTAACCGCAGAACTCCCACAAGAAAAATCCGATTGCATACGTGAACGCGTATTAAAAGCACGCCGGTTGCAAGAAACAAGACTGCATGACTACCGTATCACCTGTAATGCACATATGAGTCATCGAGCGCTTAAAGAAACATGCCCGATGACCAAAGAAGCGCAAAGACTTCTTCACACATCATTTGATAAATTAAAACTGAGTGCCCGCAGTTATGACCGCATCATAAAAGTATCGCGCACAATTGCCGATCTAAACAACAGTGCTGTTATTGAGGATACCCATGTCGCTGAAGCGTTAAGCTATCGCAACAACTTGCAAAGGATGTAAAACAATGACAAACGAACAACTCTATACTGCCGCATGGCAGTCGTTATCTTTTATCGGCCCCAGCGGCGTGCGCAAATTAGTTCATTATTTCGGTTCTGCGGAAAAAGCCTGGAAAGCAGCAGACAAAGAGATTTTTAATCTACTCCATCACTGCACAGAAAAACAATTAAAAATTTCGCAGGAAAAAAAGTGTTTTGACTGGGATCGTTTTTTAACCCGTATAAACCAGCTTAATTTACAGATAATCAGCTATCAGGATGTCGACTATCCCCCCCTTTTATCACAGACCTATAATCCGCCTGCTGCATTATTTTATCGTGGAACGTTATCTAGTAGCATAAAAAATGCAGCCATCGTGGGTTCTCGCCGTTGTACTTCCTACGGTAAAAATGCGGCACTCCATATTGCGCAAAATTTGAGCGCGCAGGATATCACAATCGTAAGCGGCGGTGCTCGGGGAATAGATACCGCAGCACATACGGGGGCATTGCAGGCAGAAAAACCAACCATCGCGGTCATGGCTTGTGGTCTTCATACATGGTACCCTCCTGAAAACAAACGATTATTTCAGGATATATTAGATAGGGATGGTGCAATTATATCTGAATATGCTCCGGGAATCGAGCCGCTGCCGCAGCATTTTCCGGCTCGCAACCGTATCATCAGTGGATTGGCCCGCTGTGTCATCGTCATAGAGGCTGCTAAACGAAGCGGTTCCTTAATTACCGCAGATTTCGCTCTGGAAGAAGGGCGTGATATATTTGCTGTTCCCGGCAGTATATTTTCCAAAACAAGCGAAGGTACAAACGAGTTACTGCGCATGGGAGCTATTCCACTAACAAAAACAGTGGACCTGTTAAATGAATATGGCTGGAATTGCAGCATACCGATAGATTCACCGCCAGATAAACATAGCGATATGTCTCTCACGTTGCTGGAAAATACTCTTTTACAGTATATCCCATATGACGAAGCGTTATCCCAGGATGATCTTATTGTACGCTCTCAAATAGACGCTGGCACCATCAGCCGCACGATAACCACCCTTATGATAAAGGGGCTTATATGGGAAGATCGTACAGGCCGTTATATTCGTTCCCCCTCATAACAAAGAACTGCAGTGAATATAAATTCACTGCAGTTCTTTGTTATGACATCTCTATATTTTCTTTTTCCTCATCCGTTTCGGCCGAAGGTATCAAATATGTCCAGCCATCTTCCTGCCTTACTTTTTTTTCTTTCATAAGATGTCCCATTGCTCTTTTAAAAGCTGCTTTACTTAAACCAAATTTTGTTTTAATAACGGCAGGGGCGGTTTTATCTCCATACGGGATTTTTCCTTTTCTTTCTACTAAAAAAGCAATAATTTTATCACAATCATCCTGCATAGCATTTTCCTTCGTAGGACGCAATGAAATATTAATACGGCCATCTTCCCGTAAATAGGTAATACGGCCTTTGATCATTTGTCCTATTAATATAGGGCGGGTAAATTCACTGCGATGCAAAAAGGCGATCCAACGTTCTCGGGTCATGAGATAGGCACCTTGGTCGGTCATATTATATATAGCACCTTCTACCCAGTCACCCACTTTAGCATCTGTCGCCGCCTTTGAAGCCCGCCGCATTTCATCTTCTACTTCCATAGACACGGCCAAACGATGAGATTTATCTTCATACAATTTGACCCATACGTACTCACCTTCTTTAGGCCGTCCTTTCATTTCTGCAAAAGGCATAAAAATCCCTCGTTCTGTCCCTACATCAACAAAAGCACCAAATCGGGTAGTATTAATAACAGGAGTATAGCCAATCTGTCCTACTTTAATCTTAGGCAAATTCATACTGGCAGTCAACCTGCCTGCCGGATCGTGATATAAAAACACAGTAACGCTATCCCCTACATTTACAGGATTTGTCTGCTGATTTTTATGCAAAAGAATGTCATCATTCGTATTGCCGGTTCCTCCGTTTAAAAAAGCTCCCATTTCGCCTAAGCGAAGTACCTCTAAAGAAACAATACTATTTTCTTGCAATGTTTCTGCCATGTTATTCACCTGCGAACGCAATGCGTCCGGCGTCACACCACAAATTATCTAAATCATAAAAACTGCGGTCCTCTTCCGTAAATATATGTACAATCATATCTCCTGTATCGAGAAGTATCCAGCGGCCGGATCGGTATCCTTCCACATGCCGGACTTCAATTTCATTGCTTTTAAGCTGTTCTTCCACATAGTCAGCAATACTTTGTGTTTGTCGGATATTTTTAGCACTGCAAATCAAGAAATAATCGGCCATGATAGAGGTGTGTTTCATATCCAGTATCGTAATATTCATTCCTTTTTTATCATATGCTGCCTGTGCCGCTATTTCATAAGATTTTTTTTGTTTTTCTGTCATTAGTTAACTCCCTTTCAATAATCATATGTGTAAAATTATTTACTATCTATATTTTTTACTGCATTGGGATCCGTAGCGATAGCGTTATTGGAATTTCCCAGTATTTTTTGCACATTAATCGGATCATATGACCAGTACCTCTGGCCTTTTATCTTAGAATATTCACCTGGCAAGATATAAAAAGTAATATCCGAAACAGGTGTATCTTTAAATGTATATGCCAATCCGGCTATTTCTTTAGCTGAAATATTAGAATCTACATTTTTCCAGTACCTGTACATACGGAACATGTTTGTCACACCAAAATGTTTTTCCATTGCCGTATAAAAAAGTTTTACAAAACGTTCCTGACGCTGTACCCGCGGCAGCTGTCCATCTTGATCTACATAACGCATATATCCCAGCGCTTTCTCTCCATCCAGATGCTGATATCCTTGCTGAAGATCAATATCGGTAGTACCTTGCTGATCTTCATGATACATATCTCGTTCTACATAGATAGATATTCCATTATTATCATTGATCAATTTTTTAAATGAATCCTGCGTCAGTACAACATAATACGGAATCGGAATATGAAAAATGTCCTCTACTACAGCCTGCGTCAGTTTTAATCCACCTTCACTGTAAATATCTGCCAAACGTTGATTTCCTTTTTCCTGACGGCCTTCTATCTTTGTATTATCGGGAAGCATGATAAAATCAATATGTTTTTTCTCTTTATTGACGGCTGCTAAAGCAACAAAGTTGGCTTGATGCGGAGTCTTATCATCAACACCGACAAGAAGTACATATAAAGGAATATCCGGACTAACCTGCGTAAATGAATCAGAAGAACCATTTTGAACAGCATCAATCCGGTTTTGCAGCTGCGTATTCCTAGTCTGGCTATATCGTTGATATGCCGTCGCCATCATCCAAATAACCGCCGCAAAGACTAACACGATTATCAGTATTCTTTTGATATTACGTTTTTTCTTTGGCAAATTTGATTTATAACGCCGGCGCCGTGTCTTTTTTTTGCGTTCCATCTATCTGCGCTCCCTATTACATTTTTTCATATATTCGATATGACTGTTGCGAAAGCGAACTGTACCTACAAAAATCTGCTTTCCCTGTTCCAGTAAATGTGAAATTGTCGAATCAAATCCACATAAAACCGCCTGATCCAAATTTTTTGCTGCCATTTCCCGCAAGTGCTGTACGCCGTTAAAATCACGACTTTCTTCGATGTAATCGGCAAGAAACACAATTTTTTCCAACGTACTCATATACAGCGCCCCCGTCGTATGATGGGCTATCGCAGCTAAAATATCAGCATCATGAACATCGTATTTTTCTTTAGCAATCGTTACCGCCGCATAACCATGAAGCAAACTTCCAATAGCTGTAATTTCAGGAGGCAGCTGGTTTCCAAAAGATTTTTCAGCTAACTGCTGCATTTCCGACAATTTTAATTCTTTAGCACTGTCATGCAGCAATCCTGCCAATTCCGCCTTATCCGGATCGCTGTCATAGCGTTCCGCCAATTCTCGGGCCGCTGTCGCCACTCCTAATACATGTGTATATCTATTTTTAGAAAGAATGGCTTCCAAGTCATTCTTTATTCGTGCTTTACATTCTTCATACATAAATAAACCTCATTTTTAATGATATAATCCCGGACTTTACTGGGAAGTAAGTATCGGACAGACATACCATGTTGCAGACGATATCGAAGTTCCGTAGAAGAAAGCTCCATCGTCGGTACTTCCAGTTTATGAATATGTCTGCCTAATTCTCCAAAATATGCAATAATATTATCAATAGTTTCCGTTCCGTCAGGACGTGTAGCTCCTACAAATTCGCAAAGATCTAATACTTGTTCTGGGTCATTCCAATTAGGAAGATCTTGTATCGTATCCGTACCGCATATAAAAAAAAGATGACAAGATATACCATATAGCTGTTTTAGATAACGAAGTGTATCAATCGTATAAGAACATCCTTTACGCTGGATTTCTATATCGCTTACCATAAAATACGGGTTATCACAAGTAGCCAGCCGTGTCATTTCCAAGCGTTGTTCCGCTGCCGCTCCTGTCATATCTTTATTCGGTGTAATATAGGAAGGAATAAAGATCACTTTTTCCAATCCATAATGCTGTCGTGCTTCTTCGGCAATCATTAAGTGTCCCAAATGTATAGGATTAAAGGTACCGCCCATGATTCCGATTTTACGTATATCCATGATATAGGTATATTCCTCCCCAAACTACTATCAATACCATCAGAAACAGCAATAAAAACAAGGCATAATGTTTGTACTCGTACTGTGTTTTAGGTGAACTCGCATACTGACGAAACGTACGTATATACCCGCGTATAAGCGACATCATGTACGAATCTGTCCTTGTCCATGAATGATATATTTGTAACTTACCAAAGCCTCCAATCCCATAGGACCTCGGACATGAAGTTTTTGTGTACTAATTCCGATTTCGGCACCAAATCCGAATTCGAAGCCGTCTGTATAGCGAGTCGAAGCATTGACATATACCGCCGCTGCATCTACTTCCTGTAAAAAACGTTCGGCAGCTGCCGTATCTTCTGTCACAATAGCCTCCGAATGCTTTGTTCCATATCTCCTGATGTGTTCCATCGCTTCATCTATAGACGCTACTGTTTTGATTGACATGATCAACGCATTATATTCTTGTCCCCAATCGGTATCATCAGCAGCTTTAACACCTGTGCCTGCCTTTTGAGCCAGTATGTCGCCGCGCATCTCTACATTTTGTTTTTGTAAAACAGGGATAAGTTTTTGTAAAAAATCCGCTGCTACATCTGTATGAACAAGGAGGGTTTCCATCGAATTACAAGTGGAAGGACGCGATACTTTTGCATTTTCTACAATCCGCACCGCCATATCAAGATCTGCTTGCTTATCCACATATACGTGACATACACCGCTTCCTGTTTCAATTACCGGTACTTTGGCAGTACGCACAACCATTTGGATAAGCCCGGCACCGCCGCGCGGAATCGCTACATCAATATATTGACGCAGTGTCAGCAGTTCTTGTACCAAAGCTCTATCCGTATTTTCCAATAGTGCGGCACTATCCGGATTAAGACCTGCCTGCTGCAGTCCTTGCTTTAAAATACGTACAAGGACCGTATTAGAATGGATAGATTCACTTCCGCCTCGTAAAACGCAAGCATTCCCTGATTTAATACAAAGAGCAGCTGCATCAACAGTGACATTCGGACGCGATTCGTAAATCATTGCAACAACTCCAAGCGGAACCGTCACTTTGGTAATTTTCAGTCCGTTCGGGCGGCATATTTCTTTTAACGAAATATGTACGGGATCTTGTAAATCAACTACTTGCCGTACGCCGGCCGCCATATCCTCTATACGGCTTTTTGTCAGTCTCAATCGATCAAGCATCGCTTCCGACATGCCATGTGTCCGTGCATGTTCTATATCCTGCATATTAGCTGCAATAATATCCTCTGTGTTTTTTTCTAATAATTCTGCAATGCATATTAGTGCTTTATTTTTTTGTTCTGTAGAGGCTATCCCTATTTCCCGCGAAGCTACTTGGGCGGCTTTTGCCTTAATGACAACTTCCGATTCCATTATTCTATCCTCCTTTATGCTATTGCATGACAACAAGATTGTCACGATGGATAACTTCTTCATAACATCCATCATGCCCTAAGATATCCGAAAGCTTAGTGGTTCGAACGCCTTTGATCCGTTGTACGTCACCACTATCATAATTGACAATTCCCTTAGCGACAACCAATCCGTCGTACGAAACCTCGATAATATCTCCTTCACCAAAATCACCGATAACATCTACTACACCCACTGGCAAAACGCTTGATCCATGTTCCACAATAGCATCACGGCATCCTTTATCAACAATAATAGATCCATGTATCCGCAATCCCGATACGAGCCACCGTTTTTTTGTATGAAGATTGGTATCTTTGGCCTTAAATAAGGTTCCCGTTACTTCGCCATCACAAACACGACGAATAATATCCGCTTCGCTTCCGGAAGCAATGACCATATCAACACCGGAAGCCGCAGCAATAGCTGCTGCCTGAATTTTGGTATACATACCGCCTGTTCCACGGCTTGTTCCAGCGCCCCCTGCAATATCATAAATATGCTTGTTGATTTCATCAACTTGAGAAATAACGGATGCCTCTGCATGCGTCAGTGGGTTTGCGGTATACAGTCCATCCACATCAGATAGAATAACCAACAAGTCTGCATCCACGATAGATGCGACAATAGCAGATAAGGTATCATTGTCCCCGATTTTCAATTCGTCTATAGCCACCGCATCATTTTCATTGATAACCGGAATAACCCCCATATCTAATAGGGTCAGCAATGTATTACGCAAATTCATAAAATTTTTTCGGTTATATGAATCCATACGAGTCAATAATATTTGTCCTACCGTTTGGCCGTAATCACGAAACATCTTTTCATAAATATTCATTAATACACCTTGTCCGACAGCGGCCAAGGCTTGCTTTTCCCGAATATTCTGCGGACGCTCTGATAGTCCCAGTGGAGCCATACCTGCGCTGACAGCTGCAGACGTAACTAAAATCATCTGTTTTCCCTGATTCTGCAAATCAGCTATCTCCATAACCAATTTTTCAATGCGATGATAGTTTAATTTACCGGATGCATGTGTCAGCGTGCTTGATCCAATTTTTATTATAATGCGGTTTTTATGAATAAAACCTTCGCGTATATCTGTCATCTCTACCATCCTTAATCTTGGATGAAATCATAATGTGACTTTTCCTTTTTCTTTTTAAACAGTATTCCATAATGGCCGATAACCTGAACAAGTTCCGCTCCCAGCATGTCTGCAAGTTCACTCATGGTTTCCTTCGTATCAAGACCGGCATTATTAAGTACATGTACCTTAATCAGTTCCCTAGCTGTAATAGCTGCTCGGGAACTGTCAATAACAGCATCCGTCAATCCATCTTTACCTATTTGTACTACTGCCGTCATCAGACTCGCCATGGCTTTCAGCTGTCGTTTATCTTTACCTATCATCTATTGTACCCTCCCTATTTTTGAAAATCAAATTCCATATCATTAATACGAACTGTATCTCCGTCTTTAATACCATTTTTTATCAATAATTTATCAAGTTCCATATATCGCCAAATCCGCTGGAATCGACGCAAGGATTGATCATCAGTGAAATTCGTCATCGCTGCCAACTTTTCAATACGAGGTCCTGTGATAACAAATGCCCCTGTATCATCACGATGTACTTCAAAATCAGGTTTATTTTCTGCCTTATATACAACGACTTCCTCTGTTTGTTCCGGTTCAGCAGCATATTCCTGCAAAAGAGTCCAAACTCGTTCTAAAAGTTCAGGAATTCCTTCTCCTGTCGCTGCACATATAGGAAAAACTTCCTGCCCTTCTGCATTCATATATTCACGGACTCGTTCCAGATTATCGGAATCTTCTAAAAGATCGATCTTATTAGCCGCTACAATTTGCAATTTACGAGACAGCCGTTCATTATATTTTTTTAATTCACTATTGATTTTTTCAAAATCTTCTATCGGATCACGTCCTTCAGACCCAGATACATCCAGCACATGTATTAAAATCTTGGTACGTTCAATATGTCGTAAAAAGTCGTGCCCCAGACCTACGCCTTCACTGGCGCCTTCAATAAGTCCGGGAATATCGGCCATAACAAAACTGCGGTGATCTGATAAATTCACGACCCCCAAAATAGGATTCAATGTAGTAAAGTGATATGCTGCAACTTCCGGTTCTGCCGCCGATACTTGACGCAAAATACTAGACTTGCCAACACTGGGATATCCTAAAAGACCAACATCTGCCAACACTTTAAGTTCCATACGCAGCCAGTATTCTTCTCCAGGTTCCCCCATTTCAGCAAAGGTAGGTGCCCGATTTGCACTTGTCCGAAAATGATAATTTCCACGGCCGCCGCGGCCGCCTTTGGCAACTACAGCTTGTTGTCCATCATAACTCAAATCGGCAATAACGTGATCTGTAGCTTCATCCTTTACAACGGTCCCCACGGGAACGGGAATCAAAAAGTCTTCCGCATCGCGTCCAAACTTATTGCTTCCTTGACCTTTGCCGCCCGGCTTTGCTTTAAACAAACGGCGATATCGAAAATCTACTAATGTATTTACATTCTTATCGGCAACAAGTATCACACTTCCGCCTTGTCCGCCATCGCCGCCATTCGGGCCTCCATTAGGTACAAATTTTTCTCTGCGGAAACTGCTCATGCCATCTCCGCCTTTACCTGACTGCACAAATATTCTTGCTCTATCTATAAACATATTACACCTCATTTACAGAACACTATCATATTATAAAAAGAGACACAGCCAGTAAGGACCATGTCTCTTGTCTATCTGTCCTACTGATTCAATATTTCATACGCTTTTTCAAACTGTTTATCTGTCGTATCATTGGCCTGCAAAGGAACTACTACATCCGGCTCGATTCCAACCCCATCTATAAATCTGCCATTCGCTGTTTTATATTTTGCAACAGTTAATTTAACGGCATTGCCTTCATCTATAGGATAAATTCCTTGAACCGTTCCTTTTCCATAACTTTTAACTCCGACAATTGTACCAATTTTTAAATCTTGAACGGCTCCTGCTACGATTTCTGCCGCACTAGCTGTATTTTCATTGATGAGTACCACCATGGGAATCCTATCGACAGTCCCATCCGCTGTGAAATCTGTTTCCTTTCCAGAACGGTCGACATAAGAAACAATCGTACTATGCGGCGGTACAAAATTACTCGAAACAGTAACCGCCTGATCAACAAGTCCGCCGGGATTATTTCGTAAATCAAGTATCATTTTTCCCATTCCCTGCTGCCGCAAGGACTGATACAAGTCGGTAAATTCCTTACCCGTTTTTTCACTGAAAATAGATACACGTATATAACCAATATCAGTTCCTGGTATAAGCTGGCCGCCTACCGTTTTTAACTGTATTTGACTCCGCACCAGTTCCTTCGTATATTCCGTTCCTTTGTGACTTAGTACAAGTGTGACAGTAGATCCTACAGGACCACGAATATCTTGTGCTATTTGTTCAATATCCATTTCATTCGCGGGCTTTCCATCAATTGCAATAATAACATCACCGCGCTGAATACCCGCTTCTTTAGCCGGACTGTCATCCACAACTTCTACAACAAAAGGTCCTTGATCGTTTTTACCAAGGTATATGCCCACGCCGGCATACGATGCCGAGGTTTGATTAGCAAAAGATGCATAATTATCGCCGTCAAGATAGATAGAGTGCTTATCTGAAAGTTTTGCTACTATCCCTTCCAATGCTCCGTTTAATAATTTTTCCTTATCTATTTCTCCGGCATATCGCGATTCTACAATGCTAAACGTACGGACCAGTTTAAAAAAACCAGTTGGCGAGCCGGTATAATAGTATGACCCTAGCATAAATACTGTAATAGAACAAAGTATTGCAGAAAATATCCATGCTCCTCCATACCATACAAAACTTACAATTTTTTTATACTTGATTTTCATGTAATGCACCTATTATAGATAACCAGTGGGATCAACAGGATCCCCATTGGCACGTACCTCAAAATGAACATGAGGACCGGTAGAATTTCCGGTCGATCCGGAATACGCAATAACTTGACCTTGTGAAACAGATTGCCCCGCCGATACATTCAGTGACGAATTATGTCCATACAAAGTAGAAAGTCCATTGCCATGGTCAATAACGACAGCATAGCCATATCCGCCCAGCCATCCCGCTTCCACAACAACGCCACTATCAGCAGCATGCACCGGTGTCCCTGAATCAACCCCGATATCAATCCCAGAATGGAGGATCTGACGGCCGAATATAGGATGGTTTCTATATCCAAACGGAGAGGTAATAACACCGTTTACCGGCCATATAAATCTGCCAGAACCACTGACCGGCTGATAATAGCTGCTATCAGAACCTCCGCCGGAAGAATCCGAACCAGAAGCAGCGGCGGCACGAGCTGCCGCACGGGAACGGAGCATATCACCGATTTGCTGTGAAGATGCTTCCAATTCATTATACGCCTGTTCCGCTGTTGCCTTATCATTTTGAGCCTTATTCAAAATGGCCTGCTGTTCTGCTTTGCGCTTTTCAACTTCTTCTTTCTTCTTAGCTGATTCCGCCTTCAATTCAACTTGTTTTTGCCGTTCTTGTTCCAATACTGCTTTTTGTTCATTGATTTTATCTCGTTCATCTTTGATTGAAGTGATAAGTTCCATATCTGAATTTACAATACGTTTCAACAATTCAACACGATTAGAAAAATCACTGAAATCTTTGGCTCCAATAACGACATCCAAATAGTTTAATTGTCCATGCATGTAAATATCTCGAATACGTGTACTCAAAACGTCCTGACGCCGACTTAAGTTAGCCTGTGTTTTTTCCAATTCAGCTTGTGTTTTTGTTATCTGTTCTTCGGTCTGTGCAAGTTGATCAGAAACCGTCTTAAATTCCTTTAATGCCGCATCAAGATTTTCCTGCGTAACTCGTAATTTTTCAAAAACACTGCCAATAACAGCTTCTGCTTCATTCTTTTTTTGTGCCTGCTGATCCATTTGGGATTGTACATCAGATAATTGATTTTGCAAATCTGCATCATCATCATCCGCCATCACCGCAAAACAAGGAGTAAGCATAGCCGAAATAATCATAACCGAAATAACTTTTTTTCCAAACATTTGCTTTACCATATATTACACCTTCATATAACGTTTCAAAGAAATCGTACTACCTAGTGCACCAATAATCATACTGATAATTAAAAGCACACCCCCGGTCTTATACATAAACGGATACATGCTGACCATCGGTAAAAATGCCAATGATTCATGGATTTCCGTAGTAACAAAACCATAAAATTGAAATAGTGCCATATCCGCAATAAGTCCGCCGATGAAACCTAAAAACAATCCTTCCAAAAGAAACGGCCAGCGGATAAACCAATTAGTAGCACCTACATATTTCATAATTCCTATTTCTCTGCGGCGTGCAAACACGGTTAAGCGAATTGTATTAGAAATAATAAACAGCGTAGCAAATGTCAAAAATATAATAAGAGCGATACCGCCCCAGCGAATAACCTGCGTAATTGAAAATAATTGTTCAACAATTTCCTGCCCGTAATGTGAACTTTCTACCTCTGGATATTTAGCAACTACAGCTGCTGTTTTCTTTACCGCCTCAGGATTAGTAAACGTAATTTCATACGAACTAGGTAATGGATTTTTACCTTCCAGTGCATCTAAAATACCAGGTTGGTCTTTCATCCTTTCTTTCAAACGATCCATTGCTTTAGCCTTATCGGTAAATTCAATAGACTTAACATCCGGCAATTCTTTTAATTCCCGTCCTACCTTCATTACCTGATCAGTAGTAATCCCGTCTTTCAAATACACACTGATTTGAACTTGATTTTCCAAATTATCGGCAAAATAATCAAGATTAGCTACCATCGTCATAAAAACGCCTAATATAAATAACGACAATGCTACAGTAGCAATAGAAGCAAATGACATAAAGCTGTTGCGTCTAAAAGAGGTAAAGGCTTCCGACGTATAGTAACGCATAGTTCTAATCTTCATCGCCGTATGCCCCTTTCTGTTCGTCACGGACAATTCTGCCATCAACGATTTCTATCACTCGCTTATTCATCATATCCACCATTTGCTTATCATGTGTAACCATCAATACCGTTGTTCCCATATGATTGATTTTAGTAAACAAATCCATGATTCCGCGTGACGTATCAGGATCCAAATTACCTGTAGGTTCATCAGCAATCAACATAAGCGGTCGATTCACAATAGCCCGGGCAATCGCAATACGCTGTTGTTCACCACCGCTGAGATTTTGCGGCAGTGCATCTGCCTTTCCCACCAAATTAACCAAATCAAGAACGTTATGCACACGTTCTTTGATTACTTTACGCGGTGTTTCGATAACTTCCATGGCAAACGCTACATTTTCTGCCGCAGTCTTATTCGGAAGCAACCGGAAATCCTGAAAGACAATCCCCATTTTACGACGTAAATAAGGTACACGATCTTTTGCGATACGGTTAACTTCAATACCATTGACAACGACAGTTCCCGATGAGGGAAGTTCTTCGTGCGACAAAAGTTTGATAAACGTTGATTTACCGGCACCGCTGGCTCCTACAACAAAAACAAACTCGCCTTTTTCAATATGAACCGTAACATGATCTAATGCAACGGAGCCATTATCATAAATTTTTGATACATCCCTAAAATAAATCATAGTTTACCTCTTTTCAAGCAGCTGCTTATTTACGAGCAATAACAGCCTTAGCTGCCTGGACAATATGTTCGGCTGTTAATCCAAATTTAACCAACAGTTCATCCGGTGTCCCTGATTCACCAAAAACATCATTCATTCCTACACGAGTTAACGGAACTGGGCAGCATTCGCCAAGAACTTCAGCAACAGCACTGCCTAACCCTCCCATAATCGTGTGTTCTTCACACGTAACAACAGCCCCTGTTTTTTTCGCATACGCAGTAATCATCGCAGCATCAATCGGCTTTATCGTGCTCATATTAACAACAGCAGCGGAAATACCTTCTTTTTCCAATTGCTTAGCCGCTTCTTGTGCTTTTGCGACCATAATTCCCATAGCAATGAGCGTTACATCTACCCCATCCTGCAATACAATCCCCTTGCCAAACGTATACTGATAAGAATCATCAAAAATGTCCGGTACTTTGGAACGGCCCATTCGAATATAAACAGGTCCATCATATGCTGCTGCCCACTTAATAATAGCTTTTGTTTCAGCTGCATCAGCGGGAACTACAACAGACATATTAGGCAGCGAACGCATAATAGCAACATCTTCATTTGCCTGGTGTGTAGCTCCATCTTCTCCTACTGTGATACCGGCATGTGTCGCGGCAATTTTTACATTCAACCGGGGATAGCAAACAGAATTTCTGATTTGTTCGAAGGCTCTGCCTGTTGCAAATACTGCAAAAGAAGAGGCGAAAGGAATTTTTCCTGTCGCAGCCAAACCAGCAGCTACTCCAATTAAATCTTGTTCTGCTATACCTACATTAAAATGCCGATCTGGAAATGCTTTTTTAAAAACATTGGTTTTAGTAGAAGCTGATAAATCAGCATCTAAAACAACTATATCATTATTAACGGCACCTAATTCAGCCAAGGCTTCGCCGTATGCATCACGCGTTGCTTTTGCCATTATTGTTCACCTTCCAATTCCGATAAGAATATTGCACATTGTTCTGCTGATGGCGCTTTGCCATGCCATCCAGCTTGATTTTCCATTTCAGGAACACCTTTTCCTTTTACGGTATGCATAATAATCATGGTAGGTTTTCCCTTAATCGTTTTTGCTTCACAAACAGCCTGATGCAATTCCTGTACATCGTGACCGTTCACTTCAATAACATGCCAGCCAAAAGCCCGCCATTTATCTGGTAAGGGTTCAGGACACATAACTTCATCGATTTTGCCATCAATTTGCAGTCCGTTATTATCGAGGAATGCAGTCAAATTATCCAGCTTATAATGGGCTGCCAACATTGCCGCTTCCCAAACCTGACCTTCTTCTTGTTCACCATCACCCATAATCGTAAATACGCGGAAGTCCTTATGGTCAAGTTTTCCTGCTATTGCAATTCCACATGAAGCACTAACTCCCTGCCCTAAAGATCCGGTAGACATATCAATACCGGGAATATGCTTCATATCTGGATGTCCTTGCAGCAATCGTCCGATTTTACGTAATCCACCAAGTTCAGCGATCGGAAAATATCCTTTTAATGCTAATGCTGCATATATTGCAGGCGCCGCATGTCCTTTTGATAAAACCAAACGATCTCGGTCTGGATTATGCGGGTCCTGTGGTGATGCATTCATTTCTACATCATATAGCAAAGCCACTACATCCGCAATGGATAAAGAACCACCGGGATGTCCGGATTGAGCTTCGGTAATCATTTTTATGATTTCCCTGCGCATTGCCGCGGCATAGTTTTTCACAGATTGTACTTGTTCATCAGTTAAGGTTTGCATAACGTGCCTCCGATTCATAGAGAATTTGAATATTTTTCAATAACTTTTAATGCTAAATACGCATTTCGGAGAGATAACTCTCTCAATTCGTTGATGCGGATCAACACAGGCGGAGCCAGCTGACCCACCGTTAATTTTTTATCTAAATCGTTAATCAGCATATCCGCCGTAACTGTCTCCATTGTACCACACAGGCGTTCGCCAATTAAATCAATAAAATTGTTGATTTTAGGGTCATAGGAAATAGCCGTCACGGGAACGTGCATAATGGATGCAAAAATAAGTGCATGCAAGCGTATTCCTAAAAGCACATCCATACAGCCTATAATCGACATAAGTTCTACCGTTGTATACCGCTCTTTAAGAATAATTGCCTGCCGTTTCATAAATCCGCACACATCTTCTGCAGCTTGAATATCATCGGGAAACTGCATAGGTACAAAGACAATATTGGCATTATACCGCTCTTGTAGTACATCGGCAGCCTTAGCTATTTCAATTTTATAATGGCTTAAGTTTTTCCAATTCCGTATCGCTATCCCTATTCTGGGGCGTATCCCGGTAATATCATACTTCTTTAAAAGAAGAAAACCCAGTTTTTTATCAACCGGATTGGCAGACAATACAGCATCCGCAGTAACCTCGATTGGCGGAGTAAGAACACCAATCGAAATTAATTCTTTCTTCGATTCTTCATCTCGCACTCCTATCATGTCTACACGTTCCAACACCTTACGGACAGCCTCTCTAGCATTGCGATGCCGCAGAGGACCGATTCCTTGTGCATACAACATGACCGGCTTATGCAATAATAACGCGATTCGTATAATTGCTAAATAGTAGTATAAACTGCGGGAGCTAGTCACATCTTGCAATAAACTGCCGCCGCCGCTGATCAATATATGGCTGCGGGCAATCGCTGCCGTTATCCCGAAAAAATTTAATCGGTGTACTGTTTTCACTCCATGATTCATTTTTGTAAGCTTTTCGTTTCCTGTGATGACCGTAATATCGGCCTCCGGTATTATTTCCAAAATAGAGTCCAATAAAGCCGCCAGCATTGCTTCATCTCCGGCATTACCGAAACCATAATATCCAGAAATAACAATTTTAGTCACGGCGACTCACCTGCTTTCCCATCCACGCCGTGATATATTGAAAAATAGGCAATGCACAAACAACGATGATTCCAAGAACCATTCCCGTCACCCATCCATTAAGTCCTCTTACAAAAGACATTTCAATAGGTGTACGAATATGAGCGAATGTTTCCACCATTGATCCTTGTCCGATAGCTGCAGCTACAACCATGAGAAAATGTATAATCTGCGGCCATTTTCGATACATTGCCGCCACCATCAGATAGAATGCTGGATGCCCTATAAGAAATTCCTTTTCTCTCGGCCGGGCATACATCGTATTTTCCAAAAAGCGCCGCATTGCTACTTCTGCACCGGGTACAGGAACACCGGCAGTATGTCCGCTGCGGCCAACAAAAACGAACGCCGCAAACGCTAAAAACCCAACAAGCATAAGTGAACCCATTTTAATGGGAATATTCAGGAAATGTTTTACAAAATCAATAAACTCTTCTGGCGAATTTATCGTCCGATCAAACAATGGGAAACGCCGTATATATCCAATACAAACCAAAACAATCGGCAGTATGAAGGTCAATTTAACACCGCGATAAAAATCAAATTCCATAAAGAAACGGATATTTCCCAACATTGCCGCGATAAATAACCCGCCGATCATCGACATGGCTACAGCACAGGCCAAACCAACAGTACCATCTCGCAAAACACGGACAAAACCTAATTTTTTCGTTATATTTTTTTTCTTCCACCAATCCAGCAAGATAAGAATAGAAGCCACAGGAGTGGCGGTAGCACAACCCACAGCCATAATTTGTAAAAATAATGCACCCTTGGCAACAAACGCACCACTGACAGCTGCTAATATACCAACTGCCATTAATATGTAATTATATTTGTCTCCCAGAGGAAATAACAAATTAAAAGTAAGAATAAAACCGCATACAGCCGCTGCCGCGACAATAGCTAATAAAATCGTATTCGGATAGTACGCCGGCAAAATAGACGCCTTGCCTAAATGATATCCACGGTCCTTAAGTTTACTTGACACATCAGAAATATATTTTAAATTGGTATCTGTCAGACTAAGTCCATGAGCCGGTTTTTTATACAAAGCGAATAGATTGATACGTACATTTCGTTCTAAATCGCTGATATAATAACGCATCGCCGCTTCTTCCGGAGATATCTTTTCCAATTCCTCCTTAGCCATGGCATACACTCGTCCGGTATCATAATTAAGCAAGCCGGCCAAATCATACATACCGTCTTGTGTATTATACTGCAGTTGATTTACTGATTCAATCATATAAAATGGTAAATTGCGCTGCTTTAGACATGCTGCTGTATAATCCAGCATGTCCTTATGCATGGCCGGATCCGGATTATATCCCAGTACCTCTTTGCCAACAAACATAATCCCGCTGACATTTTGAATTGTATCTGCACGATCAAAGAAACTTTCTACTTTATCCTTCGTTACATTACTATAATTTGTCGGGCGCAGAATGACATGAAATCCATGTGCAGCGATTTCATTTGCATCAGCAGTCAGAATTCCCAAATTCATTTCACCTAACGCCGGCATAACACCACGTACCCCCATAATCCGGTATTGCGGGTTATCCAATACTTTTACATTCTTATCTCCCAGACGTTTTTTTAAATCTATGCAAACTTCATTAAAATAGGCGTCCTTGGTTCCCTTCGGTTTCCCGATAACATAATAATCATAGGATAAATCCGAAATATTGAATTGAGGATAATATAACTTGAAACCCAGCTTGGTAATCAATGATAATTCTCCCCGCTGGGTCAATTTGTTTAATGTTGAATCGTAAATAGTAAAACTGGTTATCCCAGCTTCACGGCATTTTTCCAAGGCCGCATCTGTATCATAGCCGTCATTACGTGCCATGGCCAAAATCGCATCATAATCTAGCGCCATTTCTATTGTTGTGTTTTCTTGTTCGACATGATATCGCTGAACGCACATGTAAACAGCACACAAGAGGCCTATCAAGATCGCGATTATCATCAACGTTTTACTGCGTTTATTAGTATATTCCATCATATCCACCTTGATTAATAATTACGTACTCTGCCATGGATGGTTAACATATCATGCTGCATGGTAACCGTATCCGGCAGGATTCCCAGAGGAAAGTTTGAAAAATCATATATCTCAACGCTGGGTGATTTCATTTTGTAGGCCATTCCCATTCCTTCAACGGAAACATTCGTAGGAATAAACATAAGCTTATTTTCCTGCATTCCAAAATGTCCGCGAATGCTTGCTTTCGCTTCGATGATGCCGCCTAAGGACATCGTCCCGGTTACGTATGCTGTATCATCGTCAAATACAACTTTTACATTGGAAAGATTATCGACCTTATCTATCAAAAAACTACGCAAATCTTCGCTGCGTATAGATGCTGTCATGTCTCCACTCTCTGCACGCATAATACTCAATTTTCCATCCATAAGAGAGGCTTGCGGACTGAAATGGACCCCCTGCAGATTACAGTCAAAGGAAGTCAGCTTTATACTGCCGACTTGAACATCCTGACCATGAATCTGAACATGATCCATCGACCCTGTCAATATTTTTATTCCCGGCTGTGCCGTCACTTTCACATCAGAGCGCCGCAGCTGCATCGAATTTTGCAGGGAATGATACAGTCCTTCTTCGGCAAGTTGCGGAGCATATTGATTGGCTCCGTAAGCAAAACTGCCGACGCATATCAAAAAAATAATCAGTTTTTTCATTATAGGTCCTGTTTCGCTAGTTTTTTGTCCTTCTCTTGTTGTAAATACCCTTCAATAAACTGCTCAAGATCTCCATCCATCACGGCCTGGGTATTGCTGGTTTCCACTCCGGTACGATGATCTTTAACCAAATTATACGGGTGAAACACATATGAGCGAATTTGGCTTCCCCATTCAATAGCTTGATGGGTACCCCCAATTTCCGCTTTGAGTTGTGCCTGTTTTTCCTGTTCTAACTCAAATAATTTAGCACGCAGATACTTCATGCACATCTCTCTGTTTTGTACCTGCGAACGTTCATTTTGGCACTGTGCCACAATTCCTGTTGGAAGATGTGTCATTCGGACAGCCGAGCTCGTTTTATTGACATGCTGGCCCCCCGCTCCACTGGCTCTAAAATAATCAACCCGCACTTCCTCCATGTTAATGTCTATATCCATATCGTCAGGAAGTTCCGGCATAACATCGACCGCCGTAAAGGAGGTATGGCGGCGGGCCGCTGCATCAAACGGAGAAATTCGAACCAAACGATGAACACCTTTTTCCGATTTTAAATATCCATATGCATGGTCGCCTTCAATCGTGAACATCGCACTTTTAACGCCGGCTTCGTCACCGGGCTGCATATCCATCATGATGATACGATATCCATTTTGCTCAGCCCAACGCGTATACATACGGATGAGCATTTGTGTCCAATCCTGTGCTTCCGTTCCCCCTGCACCGGCATGAAAAGTCAAAATAGCATTGCAATTATCATATTCACCGGAAAGTAACAGTAATATTTCCCGTTTTTCTATTTCTTTTTCCAGTTCTTCATATTGCTTTTCTATTTCTTCTGTTAAAGAGGTATCTCCCTCCTCCATGGCCATTTCCAAGAAATCCATTAAATCCGCCGCTTTATTGGCCAATGCTTCATGTCCTTCGACTTCTGTTTTTAAAAGCGTGGCTTCTTGAGAAATTGTTTTTGCTCTATCTTGATCATTCCAAAAAGTCGGATCACTCATCTGTATATCGAAATCCATTATTCTTTCTTTTTTTCGAGCTAAGTTAAAGTGAATCCCCGATTTCTTGTATTCTTTTTTGTAAATCTTCTAAAGGTTTTCTAATTTCATCTAATAACACAAGTTTCACCATCTTTCAAAATATATACATTTATATCATCAGCAACGGGATATTTCTATTTTTCATGTTGCCGTTCATCTGCTTCGATGTCTTCCTTACTGACCGGCTTATTTTCCGGATGTACCGTTGTGGCTCCCTCCAAATGATTTTCCGCTTTCGGTACAGTGCTGCTGTACGTGATTTGAATGTGGTACAAGAAGGTAACAACAGTCCGCTTAATGGAATCCACCATTTCTTCAAACATTTCGTAAGCTTCAAATTTATATTCGACAAGCGGATTCTTCTGTCCATAGGCACGCAGATTGATTCCTTCTTTTAATGCATCCATCGCATCCAAGTGATCCATCCACTTGCTGTCAACAACACGCAGCATAATTGCCTTTTCCAATTCACGCATCGTCGGCGCGCCTATTTCTTTTTCACGGACATCATACAGTTCGGTTGCAATCGTATGCAATTTGTCTTGTACTTCTATACGGCTGAGATTTTCCAGTTCCTGGACCGTTGTAGCTCCCTTAGGCACAAAGTATTGTTCCATTTGTTGTAAGAGACCTGTAAAATCCCATTCTTCCGGATATAGTTTCTCATTGGCGTATTTTTCCAATCCATCCATGATAATGTCATCCACCATGCCGATAATTGTTTCCCGCAGTGATTCCACCTGCAGAACCTGGCGCCGTTGTCCATAGAGAACTTCACGCTGCTGATTCATGACGTCATCATATTCCAATACATACTTACGAATTTCAAAATTATGGGCTTCTACTTTTTTCTGTGCTTTTTCTATGGATTTAGTAATCATAGAATGTGTAATCGGTTCATCTTCATCCATTCCCAGCTTATCCATTACCTTGGAAATGTTATCAGAACCGAAAATCCGCATAAGATCATCTTCCAAGGACAAGAAAAATTGTGTAGTTCCCGGATCTCCCTGCCGTCCGGAACGTCCTCTAAGCTGATTATCAATTCGTCTGCTTTCATGGCGTTCTGTCCCAATAATCATGAGTCCGCCCAATTCAGGAACTCCTTTACCCAATTTGATATCTGTACCACGGCCGGCCATATTGGTAGCTATAGTTACCATATTAGGCTGTCCTGCTTCTTTTATGATTTCCGCTTCTTTTTCATGATATTTAGCATTTAATACATTATGCACAATATTTTCTTTTTTCAAAAGCCCGCTGATGATTTCCGACTGACTAATGGAGGTCGTACCCACCAGCAACGGCTGTCCTTTGGCATGACGCACCTTAATTTCCCGAACAACGGCACGATATTTAGCATTTTTTGTTTTGTATATCATATCCGGCAGATCCTTACGTATCATCGGCATATTGGTCGGAATAACATATACATCCAGCTTATAAATTTTATTAAATTCGTCTTCTTCTGTTTTAGCTGTACCAGTCATACCTGCCAGTTTGTTATACATACGGAAATAATTCTGGAAAGTAATAGTCGCCAATGTTTTACTTTCACCTTGAACTTTGACGCCTTCTTTAGCTTCAATAGACTGATGCAGTCCATCACTATACCGACGGCCGTACATAAGACGGCCGGTAAATTCATCAACAATGACGATTTCCCCATTTTTAACGACGTAATCCTTATCCAGATGCATCATAAAACAGGCCCGCAAGGCTTGAATAACCAAGTGGTTCAATTCCAGGTGTTCATTATCGAACATATTGCTGATACCCAGCATTTTTTCAATTTTATGAGCGCCTTCTTCTGTTGGTGCGATAGTTTTCTGCTTTTCGTCCATTGTATAATCTTCATCCTTTTTCAGACGCTTTACAATGGCAGCCAACGTATAATACATATCTGTTGATTTTTCTCCCGGCCCGGAGATAATCAATGGTGTACGGGCTTCATCAATAAGGATGCTGTCAACTTCATCGACGATACAATAGTTAAGAGGGCGCTGTACCATCTGATCCGCGCTGATCACCATATTATCCCGCAGATAATCAAAACCGAATTCGTTGTTTGTTCCATATGTAATATCGGCATTATACGCACGGCGTCTCTGGTCATAATCTAAATCATGGACAATCAATCCGACAGTCATCCCTAAGAATTTATAAATTTGACCCATTTCTTCGCTATCACGGGTAGCCAGATAATCATTGACGGTGACAACATGAACTCCTTTGCCGGACAATGCATTCAAATAGACAGGTAAGGTTGCAACCAAAGTTTTCCCTTCACCTGTTCTCATTTCCGCTATATCGCCGCGATGAAGCACAATACCGCCAAGCAATTGCACGTCAAAATGCCGCATTCCCGTAACTCGTCTTGACGCTTCGCGGACAACAGCAAATGCTTCAGGCAGCAAGTCATCCAATGTTTCGCCTTCCTGTATGCGCTTTTTGAATTCCAACGTTTTACCTGCCAGCGAAGCATCACTTAAATCTGCCAATGAAGCTTCCAATCTATTGACATCTTTAACAATCGGCCACATTTTTTTCAATTCGCGCTCTGTATTGTTTCCAAGTAATCTATTTACTAATTTGTCAAACACCTGAACAGCCCTCCAATTAATTGCACAAATAAGATATCTACTCTATTAACATCAATAATATATTTTATCATAAATACATATTATTAGTCAAAAATATCCATCTTTTCTACTTCGTCTGTCACGATATGTATCATACCACAAATACCAAAGGAATAACACTTGTTTTTTGTCGGTTTATTAACATTCATCAATCTTGCATCTTATGCGTGCATGATAGGAAATAATAAAAATACTTTATTGTTTTCTCTATCTTTTTATAACAATCAATGCTATACTAGATAAGTTACATTAATAGGAGGTATACATGTTAGAAAAATTTAAAGAACTGAACATCAATGACGTAATCATCCAAGCCCTGAACGAAATGGGATTTGAAGAACCAACCCCCATTCAAGCCGAATCCATCCCGGTCGCACTGTCCGGTAACGATATGATCGGCCAAGCTCAAACTGGTACAGGGAAAACGGCTGCTTACGCAATTCCCGTGCTGGAGAAAATTTTGGCCGCAACACCTACAAAAGATATCCAAACTGTTGTCTTATCACCAACACGTGAACTGGCAATGCAGGTTGCTGAAGAAATCAACCACCTTGCCCAATTTACCAATATTCAAGCACTACCAATTTACGGTGGTCAAGATATTGACCGCCAACTTCGCCGCCTGCGCAAAAATCCACAGATTGTAGTAGCTACACCAGGTCGTTTGATTGACCACATGAAACGAGGTACAATTCGTCTCAACCATATCTCAACGATTGTACTTGATGAAGCCGATGAAATGCTCAATATGGGTTTTATTGATGACATCAACCTAATTTTGGCTGCCACTCCAGCAGATACTCGGCAAACATTGCTTTTTTCAGCAACTATGCCTAAGCCGATCCAAGAATTGGCGCAGAAATTTCTGCACGATCCGCAGATCATACGCATGAAAGCAAAGGAAGTTACAATTGACCTTATTGAACAATCGTACATCGAAGTACCCGATCGTCAAAAGTTTGATATACTTTGCCGACTGCTCGATTTGCAGGATCCCGATTTAGCGATTATTTTTGTCCGCACGAAACGTCGTGTCGATGAAGTATCCGAAGCATTAAAAAAACGCGGTTTTTCTTCGGAAGGCATCCACGGAGATTTAACACAGGCTAAACGAGATACGGTCATACGTCAATTCCGTGAAAAAACGATTGATATCCTCGTCGCTACAGATGTAGCTGCCCGTGGATTAGATATCAGCGGTGTTACACACGTATATAACTATGATTTGCCGCAGGACCCGGAAAGCTATGTTCATCGAGTCGGCCGTACCGGCCGTGCCGGACAAACCGGCGAAGCCATGACCTTTGTCATTCCTCGTGAAATAGAACATCTCCGTACTATTGAACGGTTAATCAAACGGCCTATTCCCCGCCGCAAAGCCCCTTCCTTCTCTGAAGCTCTTGAAGGCGCGCAGCAGAGTGCTATCAGAAACCTTGCCGCCGCAGCCGAAGACGGAAGTGTAGAAAGCTATCGTGCCAGTGCCGAAGAATTATTGTCTAATTTTGATTCTGTTGCCTTGGTTTCCGCGGCCATTAAACTGCTGACGAAAGAACCAGATACGACTCCTGTAAAAATTACAGAGGAAGCACCCCTTCGTATAAAGCGCAGCTTTCATTCCGGCAATAACACAAACCGCCGCCGTGACTATTCAGGAAACAAAGATCGAAAACATGAAGGAGATTCACATCGAAGTTCCGGTGATCGAGAAAAAAAACGTCGGTTCAGCGATTCTCGTTCCTCAGATCGTAAACCGCGTGAACCACGCAAATCAACTGAAAAAAAACAACACAAAGAACCAAACCGTTCTGTTTTTAAGCCTTATTTTAAGGATTAAAAAAATCCTCATCAGAAAAATTTCTGATGAGGATTTTTTTTACGTTATACTCCCGGCCAAGCCATTTCCTTACCGCCGAGAATATGTGCATGCATATGGTGTACTGTCTGGCCTGCTTTTTCACCAGTATTGAAAACAACTCGATAGCCATCTTGAGACAACCCGAGCAGATCCGCTACCTTTTGGATAGCATATAGCATTTTACCTGCTATTTCTGCATCTTCGGGTTTTAAATCAGCAATACTGCAAATATGTTTTTTGGGAACAACAAGAACATGTACAGGTGCCACTGGTGCAATATCCTTAAAAGCAAAGAAATTTTCATCTTCATACACTTTTGCACTAGGTATTTCACCCATAATAATTTTACAAAATAAACAATCTTCCATTTTATTCACCCTCTCTGAATTCACCTAATAACGTATCGTCCGTTACTTTTTTTAATACGGCCCGAACTATTGTTTTTTCGTAATTACCTGGAAGTCCGCTTACTTGAACCCGTTCATAATTTTCCGAAAACCCTTCGCCGCTATCCCCTGTTTGTTTTTCTATTAAAACCAGAACAGTATGTCCCAGCATTTGCTGCATTTCTTCTTTTTGCTGCCGTTTTGTCAAATCATTGACAAGCGACACCCGCTGTTTTTTTACTTGCTCGGGAACCTGATTCTCCATACTGGCTGCCGGCGTTCCCGGCCTGGGTGAATATGGAAATGCATGAATATGTGAAAACTTCAAATATTCCAGTGTCTCTAAGGTTTCTTGAAACAAGGACTCTGTTTCACCGGGAAATCCCAGAATCAAATCTGTTGAAACAGTTAACCCATGAATACTTTCACGTAAATACTCAATTAATTGAACATACTCGGTTTTCGTATAATGTCGGTGCATAGATGATAATAGTTCATCTGATCCCGATTGCAGCGGCAAGTGAAGATGCGGGCAAATTCGGTCCGAAGAATTTATGACAGCAATCAAGTCTTCATCAACTTCCAATGATTCTATAGACCCCATCCGAATGCGTTGTACCTCTGTTTCTTCAAGAAGGCGGCGCAAAATCAAAGCTAATGTTGGCTGTTCAGGAAGATCCACCCCATAGGCTCCTAAATGAATTCCTGTAAGTATAATTTCCCTGAATCCATAGGTAATAAGACGTTTTGCTTCTTCAATAACGGCATCCGGTTTCCGGGATTTAAGACTTCCTCTTGTATAGGGAATGATGCAATATGTACAAAAATTATTGCACCCTTCTTGAATTTTCAGGTCTGCTCGTGTATGTTCTACTGCCGACGGATATAAAGGAATTTCTTCAAACTCATTATACGCCCGTACATCACGAACCGCCGTAATAGCATGTTTTTGTCCTTCTCCAATATACATGTCAACAATATCCACAATGCGATGCTTTTCATTTGTGCCAATAACAACATCGACACCTTCCATTGCAGAAATAAGTTCCGGTTCAAGTTGTGCATAACATCCTGTCACAATAACAACGGAAGATGAATTTAATTTTTTCGCGCGCCGAATATATTGGCGTGATTTTTTCTCTCCCATTTGCGTAACAGAACAGGTATTGATGACATATACATCTGCTACATCATGAAAATTAACCTCATGATACCCATGAGATAAAAATAAACCACGCATGCTGTCCGTATCATATTGATTGACACGGCACCCAAGAGTGGCAAATGCAATTGTAGACATTAGTTAAATCCTCTTTCATACATAATAATTGAAATAGCTGCTATCGCCGCAGTTTCAGCCCGGAGAATGCGTGTACCCAATGACACCGTGCGACACCAAGGTATTTTTTCACGCAGCAAAGCAATTTCATTTTTGTCAAATCCGCCTTCCGGTCCAATGCAAATGACTATGTCACCGGTTCTCACTTGTTGGCAAATATCGTGAAAAGGTGCCGTCTCCTGTTCATAGGGAACAACAAAACGCACATCACGATACTCTTTCACAAGCTTAGAGATATCAAAAACAGCAGTGATCTCAGGAACATCATTGCGGCCACATTGTTTTGCCGCTTCTAACGCAATTTTCTGCCAGCGTTTAATTTTATCCTGTTGGCGCGTTTCATTTAATTTTACTACACAATGATTCATTTGTACAGGAATAATGCGGTCCACACCTAATTCAACAGCTTTTTGAACAATCCATTCAAATCTATCATTCTTAAGTAATCCCGCGGCAAGGATTATCTTTCCATTCGAAATAACGGCATCACTTATTTTATGAGCAGGTGTCAAAAACACAGCATGATTTTCTATCTGCGTAATAATACAATCATATGTAGTTCCCGTAGAATCTGTTACAGCAATACTGTCACCTACTTTATGACGCAATACTACCATCACATGATGCGCATCATCAGAAGATAATTCAAATGTACTAGTCAAAGGAAACGATGTAAAAATTTTTCTCATCACATCCACCTCATACGAACAGCGTACCATCCATTACGGAGTTGCTCATCAATCCATATAAAATTGTTTTCATCCGCAGCCCTGCGTATATCTTCAATACGATCATCAATAATTCCGCTGGCAATAAAAATACCGCCCTCACGCAGATACTTGGGAAGCGCCGGCAATAAAGCAATAATAGCATCACTTACAATATTCGCTACAATGACATCCGCTTTATCCGGACCATGTACTACAGAATTCAATAAATCACTGCAGGACACATTAATATATGCAGCCATATGATTAAGTTCTATATTGACAGCTGCCTGTACTACCGCCTTTTCATCAAGGTCAACGGCAGTAACATGTGCTGCTCCCAATTTTGCGGCACCAATTGCAAGAATACCCGTGCCGGTTCCGATATCAAAAACTGTATCTCCACCTTTGACCGTTTGTTCAAGATACGAAATACAAAGACTCGTTGTATCATGCAATCCACTGCCAAAAGAAACCCCCGGCTCAATAGTAATAACCAAATCATCGCTCCCGGGATTCGCAGCCTCCCAAGCTGGTTCAACCCAAAAGCGATCCGATATTTTCTTAGGATGGAAATATTCCTGCCAAGTATGCAGCCACGAAGAATCATCGGATTGCGTCTCCGAAATGGTCCATGTCCCTTTAAAAACGCCGCGGTTTTCCAGCTCTTTTACCTTTTCTTTTAAAATACATATTATATTTTCTTGTTCTGTCGGAAAGTACGCCGTAACGCAAACACAGGACCCATGTGATTTCTCTTCATCAATAATAGAACCGTTACTACCGTACTCGCATAAAAGAAGGGCCACCAATTCGGTGGCCTCTTCGGGGACGAACAAGTCTATTTGCTTCCATTTCATTCGTTAAATCCCCATATCATGCACTTACGATCAAACCAAGTGCGAATCATTTTTTTTATTTTATCCCAAAAACCATCTTTCTTTTCAGGCTCCCCCACCCATTTTTCACCACAAGAAGCCGCAAATTCTTTTAAAATTTGACGCTGCTTATCATTTAAATGTTTAGGTGTCGCTACTTGAACGCGCACATAGTGGTCGCCGCGCTTTTCAGATTGAAGATAAGGTACTCCACGGTTTTTAATGCGGAAACTCGTTCCCGTTTGTGTACCAGCAGGAATCTTTAACTCAACCTTGCCATCCAGCGTATCCACTCGTATCGTAGTTCCAAGAGCTGCCTGAGCAAAGGTTATGGTTTCTTCTGACAGTACATCATTCCCCCGACGTTCAAAATGATTATGTTTTCGTACATAAATATATACATACAAATCACCATGTCCGCCACCACGCACACCGGGTTCGCCTTCACCAGCTACACGTAAGCGAGCTCCGTCATCAACGCCTGCGGGAATTTTAATTTTCAACTTTTTACGTATCTTAAGAGTACCTTCTCCGTGACATTTCTTACATTTTTCATGAACAATCTTACCCGTGCCACCGCAATGGGAACACGTTCGTACATTGACCATTTGCCCAAAAGGCGTATTTTGAACAACTCGCTGCTGTCCTGTTCCATGACAGATAGGACATGTGTCTACTTTACTCCCCGGTTCCGCTCCTGATCCATGACAATGATCGCATGTTTCATTCTTAGGAACCTGAATTTCCATTTCCACACCGAAAGCAGCATTTTCAAAAGAAATATCTACATCGAAGCGCAAATCAGCACCTCGTTCAGGCCCATTGGTCTGGCGGCTGCCCTGACCGCCGAAAAACGTATCAAAAATGTCTCCGAAACCGCCAAAGCCGCCTTGTCCAAAACCTCCTTGACCAAAACCGCCAAAACCACCCTGTCCAAAACCACCCGCACCTGCGGCGCCATTTTGAAAGGCTTCCGGTCCAAACTGGTCATACTGTGCTCGTTTCTGTTTATCCGAAAGAACACTATATGCTTCATTTATTTCTTTGAATTTTTCTTCAGCTGCCTTAGGATCATCCCGATTTTTATCGGGATGATATTTAATGGCAAGCTTACGAAATGCTTTTTTGATTTCGTCATCACTAGCGTCTTTAGAAACGCCTAGAACTTCATAATAATCTTTACTCATATGGGCAGCCCCTCTTATCTATCTTACTTCTTGTCATCATCGACTACTTTATAATCCGCATCGACGACTTTTTCATCCTTCGGCGCTTCTTGTGAACCTTGTTGCGCACCACTGCTTTGCTGTGCCGCTTGCTGCTGTGCATCCGCTTGTTTATACATTTCACTGGTTAATTCGTATAACGGCTTTGTCAATTCATCTGTCGCTGCTTTAATTTTATCTACATCATCGGTTTTCACAGCTTCTTTTAAACTTGCAATTTTATCCTTGATTTCAGAAACCTTAGCGGCATCTGCTTTATCCCCAAGATCCTTAATTGTTTTTTCAGCCTGATAAATAATAGAATCCGCATTATTTTTGGCTTCAATTCCATCTTTGCGTTTTTTATCTTCCGCTTCATGAGCAGCTGCTTCCTTGACCATACGGTCAATTTCGCTCTTATCCAAGCCGCTGGAGGAAGTAATTGTAATTTTTTGTTCCTTGCCAGTTCCCAAATCTTTTGCCGAAACATTCACAATACCATTCGCATCTATATTAAATGATACTTCAATACGAGGTACACCACGCGGGGCAGATGGAATTCCGGAAAGTTCAAAGCGGCCTAACGTTTTATTATCAGCAGCCATTTCACGTTCACCCTGCAGTACATGAACATCAACGGAAGGTTGATTATCTACAGCAGTAGAGAACACTTGGCTTCCCGACGTAGGAATCGTCGTATTGCGATCAATAATTTTAGTAAATACACCGCCCAATGTTTCAATCCCCAAAGACAACGGGGTAACATCGAGAAGCAATACATCTTTGACATCGCCAACAAGTACGCCAGCCTGAATAGCAGCACCCACAGCTACACATTCATCCGGATTAACTCCCTTGTTAGGTTCTTTGCCGAGGATAGACTTGATTGCTTCCTGTACAGCCGGAATACGGCTGGAACCACCGACGAGAATAATTTTATCAATTTCATTGATTGAAAAACCTGAATCAGCAATCGCTTTACGAGTCGGTTCCATCGTAGCATGCACAAGATCTGCTGTAAGTTCATTAAATTTCGCACGTGTCAAATTAAGATCTAAATGTTTCGGACCGGTTGCATCAGCTGTAATGAACGGCAAATTAATATTAGTGGAAAGAACCGTAGACAATTCTATTTTAGCCTTTTCAGCAGCTTCTTTCAAACGCTGTTCCGCCATCTTATCCTGGGAAAGATCAATGCCGGTCTGACTCTTAAATTCTGCAACCATCCAGTTCATAACAACATCATCAAAATCATCGCCACCCAGTTTTGTATTGCCGTTTGTAGCCTTTACTTCGAATACGCCATCTCCTAATTCAAGGATAGAAACATCGAACGTACCACCGCCAAGGTCAAATACCAGGATTTTACCATCGCCGCCTTTATCAAGGCCATAAGCCAAAGCAGCTGCTGTTGGTTCATTTACAATACGAAGTACATCAAGTCCAGCTATTTTACCAGCATCTTTCGTAGCCTGACGCTGACTGTCAGAAAAATATGCCGGAACAGTAATAACCGCTTGGGTTACCTTTTCACCCAAATAGGATTCTGCATCTTCTTTCAGTTTTTGTAAAATCATGGCAGAAATTTCCTGCGGCGTATATTTTTTCCCATTAATATCTACCGTATAACTTTCGCCCATGTGCCGTTTAATAGAAGCAACCGTATTTCCCGGGTTAGAAACAGCCTGACGTTTTGCCAGCTGCCCGACAAGACGTTCCCCTGTTTTAGAAAATCCTACAACGGATGGTGTTAACCGAGAACCTTCCGTATTTGTAATAACAGTAGGTTCTCCCCCTTCCATTACTGCGACAACCGAATTAGTCGTACCTAAATCAATACCAATTACTTTAGCCATTTTAAATTCCTCCATTCTTTTATTACAACGATAATTAACCGTTAAATGCAACTTTTACCATTGCTGGGCGTAATGTTTTTTCTCCCAGCAGGTATCCTTCCTGTAATACTTCAATCACTATATCATCTTCATATTCATCACTAGGAGTGCGCATGACAGCTTGGTGATAATTAGGATCAAAAGGCTTGCCAACTGCATCAATTTTCTGCAGACCTTCTTTTTTAAGTACTGTCATTAATTGATTATATATCATCTGATATCCATCTAAAAAGGATTTTATATCATCTGTTACTTGATCCTGCGGTACGCATAATGCCCGTTCAAAATTATCTATAATAGGCAATATACCCGTTAATATATCCACCTTTACAACTTCAGAAATTTGCAGTTTTTCACTGGCAGTACGTTTTTTATAATTAGCAAAATCTGCCTGCAGACGCATATACTGCTGTTTCACCGCATCAAGAGCCGCATCGGATGTTTCTTTTGCTGCGGACTGTGCCGCTGCTGCATCATCTATCTTATCTTCTGCCTGTTTTGATTGTGCAGTGTCTTTTTTTACCTCCGATATCGTTTCTTGTGTGTCCTTTGCTTCCTCTTTAGATGTATCAGTTGTTTCTACATCTGATTTTTTGTTTTCGTCATCCATGTGTCTCAAACCCTCCTATTGATTATCATGGTAATGCTCTAGTATATATTGTAAGTGTTGTTTCATAAAATCTAAAAGCCCGATAATCTTTGCATATTCCATCCGTGTAGGCCCCAAAACTGCTATTTTCCCCAGAACCACATTGTCATCGGAAAATGTAGCTTCAATAATACTGCAGTCATTGATAGAAGAAAGATTTGCTTCATCGCCAATACGCACACTTACTTTTTTATTATGTGCTCCCTCATCTCCCATCAAAAGATTTGCCACTAAATCTTGTTCCTCTAATAATGTAAATAAATTTTTAGCTTTATCTACATCTTTAAATTCAGGCTTATTAAGGAGCTCCATCGTGCCGCCTTTATATAACTGCTGTTTATGGAACGATTTTGTCAACGATCGAAACGCTACGCGATACAGTTCTACATCATCTACAATACTTTCATGAAGCTTATCAATCATCTGCATAGAAATGTCAGACAGGGGGATTCCCGATAAATAATGCGTTAATTTCTCTGCAATCAAATTTAAATCATCCAGCGTTGCAGATACCGGCTTAGAATAAATACAATTTTCAATCTGCCCTGTATCGGTCACAACAATCATAATAGCACGATAGTCGTCAAGTGGCAAAAAACGGATATACTTTAATTTAGACGTCATTTGCCGAGAAGCCATCACTAACGTCACATTATGTGTAATACGAGATAAAACTTTAGCCGTTGACTGGAAAATTTGATCAACATCGCTCATTTTATCTTGAAACCAGCCTTGTACAATTTTTTTCTCTTCACTGCTGATTTCTGTAGGCTGCAGCAAGCAATCAACATAAAATCGATATCCTCTGGCGGAAGGAACGCGGCCGGCCGATGTATGGGGTTGTTCCAAAAAACCCAGCATTTCTAAATCAAACATTTCATTGCGGATCGTCGCAGCACTTACGCCAAGATTATATTTACGGGCAATAGTCCTCGAACCAACAGGTTCAGCAGATGTGATATAGTCCTGAATGATAGCTTGCAGTATTTTCTTTTTTCTTTCATCCATGTCCATATCTATCACCTCTGCTTCTTTATATTTTAGCACTCGTTTTAATTGAGTGCTAATAACTATATAAAACATAGCATGTTAAGTCTCATTTGTCAATGATTTTAAGGCAAAAAATCAAATAAAAGTCAAAAAGTCAAATGTAAATACAAAAAAGTGCATTCCGGATTCCGGAATGCACTTTTGCCTTATCAATAAAATAACTTAATAGTATTACTTACCTGTAAAGGCCGGTTTACGCTTTTCAACAAAAGCCCCCATACCTTCTTTTTGATCAGCCGTTGCAAAGCAAAGGCCAAATACTTCCGCTTCGTAAGAAATACCGGTTACTACATCGCAATTAACACCATTATTAATAGCAGCTTTAGACATCTGAACAGCTACAGGTGCATTTTTAGCAATCTTCTTAGCAACCTTCATGACAACATCCATTAATTCAGCTTGAGGAACCACCTTGTTAACCAAACCAATGCGATGCGCTTCCTGAGCATCAATCATACCACCTGTATAAATTAATTCTTTAGCATAACCGCGCCCAACTACACGAGTCAAACGTTGTGTACCACCGAAACCAGGGGTAATGCCTAAGCCAACTTCTGGTTGACCAAATTTAGCATTTTCAGAAGCATACCGGAAATCGCAGGCACAGGACAATTCACAGCCCCCGCCAAGTGCAAACCCGTTAATAGCTGCAATTACGGGCTGCGGTAATTTTTCGATTTCTGTAAATACGTTTTGTCCAAAAATTCCCCACGCACGTCCTTCAGCTGGATTTTTAGTAGCCATTTCTTTGATATCAGCACCGGCAACAAAGGATTTATCCCCCGACCCGGTAATAACCAATACTTTGATGTCAGAATTAACAGCAACTTTTTCAACACAATCTTTCATTTCCGCAACTGTCGCTGCATTCAAAGCATTTAAAGCTTTCGGACGATTGATTGTCAGCATGCCAATTCCGTCTTCCACACTAAAAAGAATGTTCTGGTACTCCATATTGACTAAACCTCCTGTAATTATACGAATACTTTATCAGCAAATACAACCATTATTTATAGTCATAGAAACCCTTGCCGGTCTTGCGGCCAAGATATCCAGCTTGTACGTATTTAACGAGCAGCGGGCACGGACGATATTTAGGATCTCCCATACCATCATATAGAACTTCCATTACATGAAGTACTACATCATTACCGATCAAATCACAGAGAGCCAGTGGTCCCATCGGATGATTAAAACCTAATTGGCAAACTTTATCAATATCTTCTTTGGAAGCTACACCTTCCATCAAAGCAAATACAGCTTCGTTTAACATCGGAATAACAATACGATTTCCTGCAAAGCCGGGGAAATCAGTTACTTTAACAGGAGATTTTCCTAATTCTTCAGATGCTTCAAAAACTTTTTTGAAAGTATCTTCAGAAGTAGCAATACCATCAATGATTTCAATAAGTTTCATAACAGGAGCCGGGTTAAAGAAATGCATTCCGATCACTTTATCCGGACGATTGGTTGCAGCAGCAATTTCCGTAATAGCCAAGGAAGATGTATTGCTGGCAAGAATAGTATGCGGTTCACAGCATTCACCCAAATTCTTGAAGATCTGAGCTTTGATTTTCATGTTTTCAATAGCCGCTTCAACAACGAGATCAATCCCTGCCATGCTTTCTTTAGTTACATCAACAAAACCTGTAATGCGGGCCATAGCAGCATCCTTATCTTCCTGTGTCATTTTGCCTTTGCCGACAAGTTTCGTTAAGTTCTTGTCAATCTTTGCTTTCCCACCATCAATGAACTCTTGTTTAATATCGTTCAAAACAACTTCACAACCATGTGTTACAAATACCTGAGCAATACCTGAACCCATTGTACCGGCACCAATAACCATTACTTTTTTACAAAACATTACTAACTCCTCCTTCAATTCGCGTGATTTTTTTCACTTGTTTTTTTCCCATCTATCACGCATTTAGATATTTTAGTTGCCTTGCTTACATGTATAGTATACCACACTTAGTAAAAAAATCTACTGAATTATACTCTTTTATAATAAAATATAATAAAATAAATGAAAGAAAATACGCTCAACCATGGGAAAGTGCTTAAAAATGCGTACTTTACATACGGATATGCAAAATACGCAATAGATTATGTTATATTATGAACTTTTATCATGTGAACTTTTTGAGTTTTTTCACAAACCCGTTTATTCCGCACACAGATTCTATTCGGCTTCATTCAAAGCCTTCAGCACATTCCTTCTTTTCTCATAATTACGCCGATATAATGCTGTATTTTCACTATGGGGCATATAGACTTCCTTCGGCGTTAATTTTCGCTGCAGCACAGATTTCAAATCAACGATGTCATGAACTGCATATGACGCAACAATACAATTGGTTGGAACGGCTCCGCCGGCAACTTCCAATGTCAGAACCTGTGTATCAAGCATATCTGCTTTAATTTGATTCCATAATGAATCTTGGCTTCCGCCTTCAGTAACTGTTAGTTTATCAATGCAAATGCCGGCATGACGGTATAAATCTGTTATTTCCAAATAATCGTATCCAATCCCTTCCAGCACAGAACGCCAAAGAGCGCCTTGATCAGAATCAAGCGTTAACCCTAAAAAAGTTCCCCGCACATGTTGAAACGCTCCATTTCCTCCCGTTAAATAAGGAATAAACATAACGCCGTCACAGCCGGCAGGATGTCGGCCGGCTAAGGAATCCAGCTTTTCATAATATGTATCTTCTTCATGCCGACAGATACTATCTTTAAACCAACGGAGCGCCAACCCGCCTGTCCGAACAAAACCCCAATAAAAATAACTATTGGGAAGCGTACCTGAATTAAAAATAAGACCACTCCCGGGAACAGACAACTCTGGAACAATTCCTTCTGTTGCAGCACAAAACATGGCACAAGTGCCCGCCACATCTACAGCACTTCCAGCATCCAACACACCGCTTCCCATCATGGATTCCATCGTATCCCCAGCTCCAGCACAAATAGGGATTCCTGCAGGAAACCCTGTTTCTTTGGCATCCTTTTCACAAAGTTCTCCAATAATATCCCATGGTTTTAAAATCTTCGGCATATATTTTCCGGGAATTCCTAAAATTTTCAATTGTTCTTCGGACCATTGCTTATTCATAACATTATATCCCAACCCCCACCCGGACATTACCCCCCAATCGAGGAAGGCGTCTGTTCCTTTAAGTCCTGCTAAGTGCAGCAAGACATACGGACAATTATGCATGAATTTTACACCTTGCGTTCGAAATGGTTCACTGTTCTTGATAAACCACCGTGCAAACATAGCCGGAAACATGCAATTCGGCTCAGCATTTCCAGTCTCCCGTGCCCAAATATCAAGTTTCTGCTGTCTAAGTTCCTCCACATCTTCCATAGTACGGCTGTCGAGATAATTAATAAAAGGCGTAACGGCATTTCCGTCTGCATCAACGCCGGCAATCCCGCAAATAATACCATCTCCCATAATAGCCCGCACGGAAGTAACGGGTATCCCCTGCTCCTTCAATTTAGCCGAACAGGTTCTCATGCATTGCTTGATTAATCGGTAATATTCATCAATATCCATCTGTACCCAGCCTGGATGAGGATAAGTCAACGTTGTCTTCGCCGTATCCATTGCCACACACTGCAATGTGTCATCGTAAACAGCCACTTTAACGCTCTGCGTTCCCGCATCAAATCCGATATAATATTTTTGTTCCATGTTCATGCACCTCGTAATATCATGAATAATGTTCATATGCATATTCTTTCCCAATAATAGCATCGAAAATTTGAAATAGCAACACTTTGGGTAATCTCATCAATAATTGTATTGATATTTTCTTGAAAACATGATAATATAGTAAAGTGCTTTTTAAACCACTTTATATTTTTACTTTTATCATGCGCCCGTAGCTCAGGGGATAGAGCACCGGTCTCCGGAACCGGGTGCGTAGGTTCGATTCCTACCGGGCGCACCAAAAAAGAGCAACCGTTTAAACGGCTGCTCTTTATTTATATGTAATTTCATTCTTATATATAAGGAGGAAATCTAAATGATAAAAATCGGTTATACCAAATTAAACACAGAAAATCCTAAAATATGTGTTCCCCTTACTCCTGAAAGCATTTACAGCGCAATCAGCCAAAGTCATATAATTAAAGAACATGCATTTGATTTCGTCGAATTTAAATCAGATTCGTTCAATGGTGGTGCCAATCTTTCCCAACTTTGGAATGCGCTCATGACAATCAGTTTACAATTTCAAGAAAACCCGATTATCTTCTCCTGCCGCTTTTCCAATCTTGATTCCTATTTTCAAACCGACCGAGACTACCGTGATATCATAACATTTGCAATTCGTTCGGGCATTCCCAATGCCGTGGAAATTGATATGGATCGAGATGAACAGCATATTGCCGATGCCATTGATTTAGCTCTGGATACAGAGGTAATCCCAATTCTTTTCATAGCAGCAGCCACAGATGCCACACGGCAAGAAATAGCCGCCCAGCTGGAAAATGCGTATAATGAAGATGTAGAAATATACCATTTATACCGACCCGTAGAGAAAGAAACGGATATATCCGATCTGACAGGTATTGTTGATACCTTTACCGCCCTTCATGACGGAACAATGGTAATTTGTGAACCAGTCGGTGCTATCGCCCGTAACGCCTTAGCCGCCGGTAATACCTTCCACTCTCCCATTGTATATGCCTCTTGTCAGGAAGAAGATGCAAACACCTATATCAATGCGGATACCCTGGCATCCATTTTGAAAAAATAGAAAATATATCCCTTTTATTTTACTGGATTCTGTTATGACAGAATCCAGTTTTTTTGTGCTTTCTGCATATAAGGGACATACTATATACATACTTACCGGAGTACTTCATCCCCTTGTCATTCAGTCTAGGATCATGGGAAGAATTTTTTGCTTACTTACATCTATAATACCTTTATCCGTTACTTTTATATCTGGACTGACAGGCAAAGATAATGTACTCAAGGACATAATAATATTAGGATGATCATAGCCCCATTCCTGCAACGACTGCGTCACGCCTTGTATTTGTTTCCCTAATACATCTAACGGCTGATCTGATAAGATTCCTGCAATAGGAAGTGCTGCAAACGCCGTCACCGTGTTATTAATAGCAGCTGCATATCCTCCTTGATTTTCAATAACTGTATTAGCTGCCAGCATCATGTCCGCTTTAGTTTGCCCTATAACAAGCAAATTATGATGATCATGAGCATACGTAGTGGCAGCAGCCCCTTTTTTCATAGCAGCACCCCCGACCAATGCATACCCGCAACCGCCATTTTTCCCATGACGTTCAAAAACAACAGCCAAATTATATGGACTATCTTCCCAGCAGATTTCATGATTTTTCACAGGAAGTACGGCTGTTTCTTCCTGAACAAATGTAGTTTTATTACTAACACACAAAATTCGGCAGCATACACTTCCCGTTTCTTGTTCAACGTGAAGTGTAAAATTATCTTCCGTGCGTGGAGTCACATGAACACTGTGATAAAAATGCGAAGGAAATGAAGTATCCCGTTCTTCCGGTTCCTGAACAGCATCCCTCCGGTAAACTTCTCGGCCGCTGCAATACGTAGCAAGAACATGAAACTGTCTTGGATCATCCAAAACAACAAAATCAGCAATTTTCCCTGGGGCAATACTGCCCTTATCAGACAATCCCATTCGTCTGGCCGGAGTATATGTAGCCGCATATATTGCCTGTTCGGGTGTAAGACCTGCTTTCATGGCTTTTTTTACAAGATAATTCAAATGGCCTCGTTTCATAAAAGAATCCGGCATAGTATCATCTGTTACAATCGCAAAGTGTTCAAACAGATTATGTTCTACAAGATACTGAATGAATTCCGGTTTAATCGTTTTTTCCTGAAGTTGCAGAAAACAACCACCGGCAATTCGCTGGCGAATCGTTTCCAATGTCTGGTCCGTATGATCAGAGTTTACTCCGTTATACAAAATTTGTGCCAGATCCCAATCAAGAAATCTTGGTAAATGGCCTTCCAGTGGAAATTTCGGAGCATTTTCTTTTACCTGTCGAACAAGACGGCTGGTTTTAGTGTCCGGGCCAGCAATGATATCGTGTCCGTTCATCACTTCTCCTAAACAAATCACCTTATCCATATGCAGCATAGCTGCAACACTGTCACTTCCTATTTCCGCACCTGTTGTTTCTAAGCAGGCATTCGTAGATGGTACAGAACTGGGAATTGCAATATAAATATCTGCCGGTCCGTCCTTCATAGATTGCGCCATAGCTGTAATACCTTCGAGTCCAAAAACATTTGCAATCTCATGTGGTTCCGCAATCAATGTCGTAACACCGTTCTTAACAACCCAATTGGAAAATGTACGCGGTGCACACATCGTACTTTCAATATGCATGTGGCAATCTACAAGCCCGGGAATTATATATCTTCCTGACAAATCAATAACCTTTTTAGGTATGACAGGAGGTTTTTTTATTCCAATATAAAGAAATTTATCTCCGGAAATTGCAATATTGCCTACTATAAATTTTTTAAAATACACATTAAAAACATATGCATTTTTTAACAATAAATCGATTTGCATGTAAAAGTTCCTCTCTGGTTATTTTACACCGGCCATGGAATAAAAATAATATAGCAGCAATAATGCCAGCAAATAATGCCCCCAAGTCATTTCCCTATACCGGCGAGATGCTAGTTTAATAATAACATAAGCCAGAAATGCTAAAGAAATACCATTGGCAATATTAAAAGTAAATGCAGTAAAAGCAATGCACAAAAATGCCGGAACATATTCTGCCATATCCGAATAATCCAAATTACGCATACCCGCCATCATGCTTACACCTACATATAACAGCACAGGCGCGGTCGCCGCTGCCGGTATCATCAATGCTGCCGGAGTAATTGCCAATACAAGAAGAAACATTACTGCCGTTGTCACCGCCGTAAGACCTGTGCGTCCGCCGGCTTCAACCCCAGCTCCCGATTCCAGATACGTAATCAATACGGGAATCGTAAAAAAAGATCCCAGCGTAGCAGCAATCGAATCTACTTGGAAAATTTTATTCAAATCCGGCAAATCGCCATTTTTGTCAAGAAATCCAGCTTTTCCGCCAATGCCAATAGCCGTTCCGAAACTGGAAAAAAAATCAGGCAGAAAAAAAACAAATAAATAAGGTATATATCGAACGTCAAGAGCTCCCATTAGATCAAAATTAAAAAAAACTTCATTAATCCCTGAAGGAACGGCAAAAATTGCAGCCGGAATTTTTGTAACACCCAAAGGAATGCCTATAATCGTTGCAATAACTATACTAATTAAAGCGGCTCCCCGTACCTTACGTGCTTCCAAGGCTAAAAGAACAAACAGTCCCATAGCCGCTAAAACAACAACAGGTTGAGAAATATCGCCTAATGAAAGTGCTACTTTACTCGCGTTTGCCGCCAATACCTTCGCATTGCGCAATCCAATAACAGCAAGAAACATTCCCACACCCGCACTGATGGAAATTTTAATTCCTTTGGGAATCACCATTACAATGGCTTCACGTATTCCCAACACCGTCACAATAAGAAACAGGCATCCGCTTAAAAACACGATAGCACTGGCAATGCCTACAGAGACATGCTGCAACTGTACAAGCGTAATCGAAAAAATAGCTACTCCGCCCATGCCGGGTGCCAAAGCAAACGGTCTATTCGTATACAACCCCATTGCCAATGTAGTAAAAAAAATCATCATGACCATAGCCGTTAAAATCTCTCCGGCAGGCAATCCTGCTTCTCCCATCATTTTTGGCACTACCGCTAATACATACGCCATCGTTGCAAACGTTGTCATCCCAGCGATAATTTCCGTACTTACGGATGTTCCCCATGCTTTAAGTTGAAACTGCTGTTCACAAATACGTTGAATATATGAATACATCAACGTTCCCCCTTCCATATTCTAATACTGTGTTGCTTTAAACTATTATAGTACTATTACCGACTGTATACCATAAATTAATTCAAAAAAAATCCCCACACCATAGGTGCAGGGGTACCATATTATAATCAAAAAATTAAAGACACATCGCCTAATGGTGAAGTTTACGATCCAGCTCCTGCAATCTTTGAATCCGTTTTTCTGTAGGAGGATGTGTACTGAACAAATTAACTAATCCACCGGAAACACCACTGAAAGGATTTATAATACACATATGAGCGGTAGCGTTTGTAGCTCCCGGCATAACACGATAATGCGCATAATTATCAATTTTACCCAATGCTCTGGCTAAAGACAGGGGATCATCAATCATACGGCCACCTTCTTCATCAGCCATATATTCACGAGTTCGAGAAATAGCCATTTGAATAAGAGCTGCTGCAATAGGAGCGATAATAATAGTTGCTATCAGGGCAATCGGATTGCTGCCTTCTTCATCATCACTGCCCCGGCCAAATATTGCTGCCCATTGAGCAATATTTGCTATCATAGAAATAGCACTGGCAAAGCAAGCCACGATTGTACTGATAAGAATATCTCTATGCAGTACATGAGACATTTCATGAGCCAAAACGCCACGTATCTCTTCATTATCCAGCATTTCTAAAATACCGGTCGTCGCCGCAACCGCTGCATGAGAGGGATTCCGTCCCGTCGCAAAAGCATTGGGAACTTCCGTCGATATAATATAAACCTTTGGCATAGGGAGATCCGCACGCTGTGCCAAATCCTCCACAATTTGATATAAACGATGCGATGAATCGACTTCTTCCGCATGATACATACGCAACACGATAGAATCACTGAACCAATAGGAAAAGAAATTCATTCCCATGGCAATCAAGAACATGATATACACACCTTGTCGGCCACCAAAGGTTCCCCCAATTGCCATCATGATAACGGCCAGCAACGTCATCAAGAAAACTGTTTTCAAACTGTTCATCATTATAGGTCTCCTCTATTCTTAAAACGCTACTGCGGTAAAAATATACCGTAATAGTATTATATATGAGGTTAAATTTCCTGTCAATATATGGGATATGTGCATATATCCCATCCCCTCATTGTATGGTAGTTATATAGTTATTGATTTAGTATACGATTATTAAACCGCCGGATAGTAATGACATATTGATTTTCATCTTTTTCATACCGATATGATACCACAATAGATATATCCTTCTGCTTCCAAAAAACAAAATCCGATGCTTGGGCAACCGGCATGTCCTCTACGCCGGACCAAACAGTTGAAACCGCTCTGTCATATATTTCTTTTGCTATTTTTTTACTGTCCGTTTTAAAATAACAATCAAATGCAATAACTTTAGCCGATCCAGCCGGAATGGCCGTTGTTATTTTTATCCCTTCCAGAAGTGTTGTGCCATCAATTTTAGTTTCGCGTTCCGCCTTTTCATTTACTCCCATTTCATTTTTATAAAAACTCCAATCGGGAAGCATTGAAAAATCAAGATCAAAATCCGATTTAGGCATGCCAAGATATACAGTATTATAAGATGTCAATGGATCTGCAGCTATTTCATCAACTGCTTTATTATAGTCAAATGCCGCACAAGAAAAAAAAGCGGTAGACGTCAAAACAGCACTACTAAAAAAAACACAAGCTTTTTTATTTATCACATTGCCGCCTCCTGTCATTTTTTCATAGCTTAATCCTTCAAAATATAATTTTAAAATATACATTCAATAGATTAATGACTAATTTCATTATACCACAGGATGTTTTCTTGCAAAATAAATTTATCTGGTTGAACAAAAGTTAATGAATATGGATTGCATCAAGTCTGTTATTATATTCATCTTCAGGCATAGGTGCATAATAATAAAATCCCTGTATCATAACATATTGCTGTCGTTTTAAAAAAATAACGGCATCTTCCGTTTCAACACCTTCAGCAACTACACCAAGCTGTAAATGATTCGCAATAGTCAGCACATCACTTAATAATATCCGTACCCGTTCATCCGTATCAAAGTCATCAAAAAACAGTTTATCTATTTTAATTTCATCGACAGGGATATTTTTCAAAAAATTCAAAGAAGAATAGGATGAACCAAAATCATCCATGCTGACTTTGAATCCTACTTGCCGAAGACATTGGATCATCTTCACCATATTTTCCATTCGTTCAAAAAATACACGTTCCGTAATTTCTATAACAATCCATTGCGGATCAACATTATATTCCTGCAATATAGCTAACATATGCGGCACAGTGGTTGTATCCAGCATGTGTACTCTTGAAAAATTAACAGATACAGGTACTATATATTGGTGATGATTCAAGCGAGACCGTATGTGCTGGCATACCTTACGCAATACGTAAAAATCCAATAAAACTATTAAACTATTTTTCTCTAATAAATCAATGAAGTGATTCGGACGCATTACCTCTCCATTAGGTAAAATCCATCGCACCAATGCTTCACTGCCGGCAATAACATCGAGCCGTGAATCTATCTTAGGCTGATAATATACTGTAATTTCATTATTTTTTAAGGCATGGCTAAAGAGAGGCAAAATAGAATTTTCCAGTGCATATCGTTTAGACAGCAGATCATCAAAAACAGAAAATCCATTGGTATTACTGCATGCATTCGCCCCTGCAAACATGGCATATGCACGCATTTTCCTTAAGTTCTCATGGACATCCCGTACCTCATATATCCCATAATGAAACAAACGAGACCGAAATGTAATAAATTGGTGTATCTTTTGCTCATTGTCATGAAGGCGTATCATAATTTCATGAATTGACCCGCCTCGCAAAAGACATAAAAAATTATCAGCATTCACACGGGCACAAATTTCTCTGTTTTTACAAATATCCCGCAAAAAATTTGCCACTTTAACTAAAACCCAGTCTGCTTTTTCTGGTCCATACAACATGATAAACCGCCTGAAATCATTGATATTTATACTGATTAAAAAATATTTATCATCTGCCGGCCAATTCTCCAATAATATTTTACAATGTTCATCAAATCCTTCTACATTTAAAAGATTTGTCAATCGATCGTGATACGACAAATATGCTAAATTAACCAAATGTTCTAACATAGCATTAAATGAGCTGGATAAATCATTGGAGAATTGGAGACGCTGTTCATAATCACCCGCAGTAATACGATCCATCAGCCAAATTAAATGCTGCAGCATTCCATAAACTGACTTAATAGGATCACATATTACATTTTCTGGCGAAGGTAGTCTCACTCTTTGAATATTCCCAGAAGACAATTCATTAGCAAACGTTCGTTCTTCCAGAATGAATTTCAATAACATATCCATCGTATCTGCCAAACGATTTTCAGATTCTTGTAGTCCGCATCGATCTAACTTTGCCGTCTCCGGCCTATAAATAATGTTATTCAAATACTCCCGCAATCTATAATCTATACTCTGAACCGTCATCTTACAACTCCCATATCTGCCGCCAGACGGATCTAAATCAGCATGCCTATAATTACATGCCTGCCAGCAGGTTCTCCAGACAGCATATTTTCTCTTTTAGTATGTTTCAAAACACTGGTAATGGTTTTTGCATTATAACAGTATACGCCTTACTGCAGATTATTCCTCATACCTATATCGGCACTTCGTATTACGCTATTAAATTAATTTTCATCAAAAAACCATATATAAATGTAGTTCCATTATAATGCCTATTAGCTATACATTATAGTGTTTACATATAACGTAAGAGAATAGTTTTATTAACTTTATTATAATAAACCAGCCTATATTATGCAAGTTTATTATAATAAAGCAACAAAACCGCATGTATTGCTGAAAGCAATACATGCGGTTTTGTCCCAAAGGGCAATTATAGTGTAATAAAAATTGAAATAATTGCCGTAAAGATGTTCAATATCAGATGTTGCAAGGGAATTAATATACTGCCCAATATGGGAGTCATCATCAATCCAATTAATATCAAAAAGCTATAGCGTTCAATGCTTATAAGTTTATAAGACCATTCCGTAGGAAGAAACGTCATCAATACTTTTGATCCGTCTAACGGCGGCAAGGGAATCATATTAAAAATTGCGAAGTTAATATTATACAACACAATCAAATAAAATACCAAGTGTAACCCATAAGACATCGGAAAACCTAATTTCACAAAAATGACCATGAACAGCAAAGCAATAAAAGCTGTAAGCAAATTAGCAGCCGGTCCAGCCAATGACACAAGAAGTTCTCCTTTTCGCCAATCACGAAAATTACTAGGTGTGATCATCACCGGTTTTGCCCACCCAAACTGCACAATCAACAACATCAACAATCCAATGGGATCCAAATGAGCCAACGGATTTAAAGTCAGTCTACCCGTTAACCGAGGAGTATTATCTCCCATTACATCGGCAATGCGGGCGTGAGCATATTCATGGATTACCATTGCAATAATCAATCCGGGAATACCGGCAATAATACCTATTATATTAAATCCAAACATGGAATTCCTCCTAAAAAAAATAATGTACAATGTACATTATATATGAAAAAACATATAATAACAATATATGTTCGGTAAACCTTCCATGTATTTTCAAGTTTAATGAACAGCATTAAATTCTTTGTTATGTTACACACCGGAATATACGAATAAATCTGTAAAATAATCATTTTCTCACAAACCTGTTTATCATTCATATCCTAACTTATATATACTATTAGCATTTTTAAAAAACACATTATCCCAACACTCCTTGGGAATAATATTTTTAGTAAAGATAATATAGTCTCCCAAATTAGCCAGCGGCCAATCCGTTCCAAACATAATTCTATCATAACAATCCAGATAGGCCAGCCAGTTGTCCAGCATTTGCAAATATCCATGTTTTTTTTGGAAAAAAATAGAAAAATTGCGAATTTTCCCCTCTAACAATCCTGATAAGTCAGTTGCGACATTGCTATTTTTTTCCAAAACAGCAACCGCATCCTGCAGAAAGGGATTTCCCATATGGCACATGACAAACTGCACATCAGGATATTTGACCGCTGCTTCATCAAGCGTAAGGGGATGACTATATTTAAGCAGTGCGGCAGAAGTTGCTGTCAGTCCGGTATGAACAGCAACCGGTTTACCATATTTTCTTGCCAGTTCATAAAATGGATGGAGAAAATCTTCATACACATAAAAATGATTATACCCAGGATAAAGTTTAATCCCCACACAAGTTTTTCGTTTTAAATGTTCTTCTACCAACGCTGCCTGCTGTGCGATGTCTTTTGTATTAAAAACCGAACTATCGAGACCTACACAATAACTCATAAAATTTGGATATATGTGATCTTTAAGAGACAACGTCTTATTTCCCATAACAATACCATGAACAATGCCATTATCCGCATATGCTTGACGTAAATGTTTCTCAGTGTTCATATGCCCCGCTGTAATAGCAAGTTCATTAAATTTTTCCCAATCACAAAAATGAAAATGCGCGTCGATAATTTTCATATGTATATGCCTAACCCTCCGTAATTTTTACTCAAAAGCTATAGGTATAAATGAACATAAACAAGTAGTCAATTCACTTGACTGGAAATGTGATTATGTTCTTTTAAAACTTGCCGCATCATAAAATCAAAAAGTTGATTTCCCATTTTCATCGTAAGACGGATATATTTCTGCAATTCTTCATCACTGGGCTGCCCCATTAAGTTATACCGTCTTTTATATTCCCTTATTTTATCATTTTCTTCCCCTACAAGAGATATCATATATTTACAAATAGACTCACGAAATTTTTCTGCAATATCCTGATTATGAATCATAGCCGCATTTCCCATATGTTTGATATAGTTACTGACCTTACTGTAAAATTGTTGAATCCTTTCGGTATCTGGGTTATTCACAATTTCCAAATAATGTTCCAACATTTCCGGGTTTAAAGAAACATTACACCTAATCAAAAAATTATAAGCCTCAATACTTTCATAGGATTTACCAAGAAGATACAACGTTTTTCCCAACGCATAATAAATTTCCGCCTTCTCTTCTAATGATTCCGCCTTCTTTACACATTGGCGATATATTGTTTCTGCCTGTTCATAATTTCCTTTTTTAATACATTGCACTGCTTGTTCCATTGAATGTGCGTCTTCTGCCATAACGATTCCTCTCTTCTTCTCTAATTAGTTGTCATTTACGGACATTATGAGTTTATTATATTATTTTTATCTCTTAATGTCTAATTTATATCTGACTACGACCAGTGTCTCAAAATAAACAAGGAGTGACTATCCTATTAAAAAAATTCAAATAACAATAAAATACTCAATTTTCATGGATATTCTGTTTAAAGCAGACAAATTGCATTATTTCAACCAAGACATATTACTATCTTACCCGATTCTTAGAAAACATATGTATAATCCGCATTGATTTTTCATGTCCGGATAATAGAACCATTACAGATATGTTTAATATCTGCATATACCGTAGATTCTTTATTCAATTTATAATTTGTTTCTAACTCATATTCAAATCCAGTTTCAAAAATGTTGCCACTAAAATAGTTTGCTTTGCCATCAACATACACATGCGTATCTATACTTTCTACAAAATGATGCAAAACAGTAAATTAAGCCTATACATTATGATTATTTCCTAATTTTTTTCTATCAAAATTCTCCCGCTCAACCGAACTGTATCGATTATAGAATTTTTGACAGGAATGTTATCGTGGTCACCGGCATTACAGCAGAGAAAAAACAAGATATCTTAGCAGTAGAACCCATGTGTGAAGAATGCGCCGCTACCTAAATACCTATGCTTAAAAGAACGGAGAATAGAACAACTATATCTGATAGTATCGGATACATAAAATGTTCCACTTATTTATTTCAACACACAAAAAAACGGAATACCCACATACTGTGGATATTCCGTCTAAAACAAAATTTATATTGTATAACTTCTATGCACACAACACAAACTTTCAATACATATATTCATATCTTTTTTTGTATAATAGGATCAAGTTCCTCTGGGGTAACAGTAGGTTCATACCGCCCTAATACAGTACCATCCCTGCCAATTAAAAATTTAGTGAAGTTCCATTTTACTTCATTACCTTCCAGATTATCTGGATAATGTTCTTTCAAAACATCACGAATTACCTTACCGCCTTCTTTATCAAGTTCAAAGCCTTGGAAAGGAGCTTGTTTTGTAAGATACTTAAAAAGCGGATGTGCATTTTCTCCACGTACATCAATTTTTGAAAACATAGGGAATGTCACTCCATAATTTAATTTGCAAAAAGACGCGATGGCATCATCATTTTCGGGTTCTTGTGCTAAAAATTGATTAGATGGAAAACCCAAAATAACAAATCCCTTTTTCTGATATTTTTGATACAACTTTTCTAACCCTTCATACTGTGGCGTAAAGCCGCATTTACTTGCTGTATTAACAATTAATACAAGTTTTTTTTCATACTGGGACAAAGATACTTCCTGTCCTGCAATATTTTTAACTTTATAATCATACACCGTCATTAAAATTCCCCCTTTATATCGTCAAAGTAGGCGGAGCATACACACGAGCGGTCAGTTCCGAATCAAGAAGATACAAACCTTTCGGATCTTTTCCAAAAAGATCATACCGTTTTACAACATCTTCCGTATTTTTTTCTTCTTCCCCTTGTTCTTTAACAAACCAATCTAAAAACTGCATAGTACGAAAATCCTTCTGTTCATATGCAGCCGCATATAGGGTATTAATTGACTTCGTTATAGCTTTTTCATGCTGCAATGCGGCATTCGCCGGTTCACGAAAATCAGTAAAAATAATCTTAGGAGCTTTTATATCTTGTAAAACAAAACGTTCATTATTATTCAGCAAATACTGTGTAAATAACATGGCATGGTCTCTTTCTTCCTGCGTTTGGACATAAAACCAGTTACCAAATCCATTAAGATTCTGATCCATGTAATATCCATATATATCTAAGTAAAAATACGCTGAAAACCATTCAAGATTAATTTGGTTATTAATCAATGCTACCATTTTTTTATCTATCATTTTCATCTATCCCCTTGCTGTTTCAAAACAAAATTTTCTTATTACGCTATATCAACTTTCATAAAATCCGCTCGGCGTTTCTGACAAATTAATAAAAATATTTTTAGTTTGTGTATAATGCTGCAAAATCATCTTGTCCGTTTCACGTCCAATACCGGACATTTTATATCCGCCAAACGGAGCTCCTGCCGGAATAGCATTATAGGTGTTAATCCACATGCGTCCTGTTTCAATTCCTCGAGACACCCGTATAGCACGATTAATGTCCCGTGTCCAAACAGCGCCGCCCAATCCATATTCACTGTCATTAGCCATAGCGATAACGTCTTCTTCATTCTTAAACTTTAATATGCACACAACAGGTCCAAATATTTCCTCTTGTGCAATCCGCATATCGTTTGTTACATCGGCAAAAATAGTCGGTCTGACAAAGTTGCCTTTATCCAACCCATTATCCATGATCTTTTCGCCACCGCATATAAGCTTAGCCCCTTCGGCTTTTCCTATTTTCACGTATTCTAAAATCTGATCAACCTGTTGTTTGTAAATCTGCGATCCCATTTGCGTATCTTTATTCCAAGGCAAACCTACTTTTACTCGATTAAAGCGTTCCGCTAAATCGTGAATAAATTTGTCATAAATACTTTCCTGAACAAAAATACGTGATCCGGCACAGCAAACTTGTCCTTGGTTGAACAAAATCCCCATTTGCGCTCCATCCATAGCCATATCCCACTTGCAGTCTTCAAAGAAGATATTCGCAGATTTCCCGCCTAATTCCAATGTTGCCGGAATCATTTTTTCCATAGCTGCCTTGTATACTCCTCGACCAACTTCTGTAGAACCCGTAAATGCCAGTTTCTGTAAACCCGGATGATCTAATAAATATTGTCCCGACTTAGATCCGCTGCCTGTAATTATATTAATGACACCCGGTGGAAGAATACCTTCAATCAAACGCATCCATTCCAATACACTCAAAGAAGTATGACTAGACGGTTTCAATACGGTAGTACATCCCGCCGCCAATACAGGTGCCAATTTCCAAGCAGCCATAAGGAACGGGAAGTTCCAAGGAATAACTTGCCCGACAACACCAATAGGTTCCCGTAGAACAATGCTTAATGTTTGTTCATCCAGCATAACTGCTCGGCCTTCTTCAGTTCTAATTGCTCCTGCAAAATATCTAAAATGATCGGCAGCCATAGGTATGTCAACATTTCTGGTTTCTCTGATAGGTTTTCCATTATCTAACGTTTCAACCATTGCCAAATGATCTGCGTTGGCATCTATTACATCTGCAATTTTCAATAAATATTCTTGACGTTGAATCGGAGAAACTTTTTTCCATGTTTTCAACGCTTCTTTTGCTGCTTTAACAGCAGTATCCACATCTTCCTTAGTTGCCTGCGCACACGTGGACAATACTTCTCCATTGGAAGGATTATACGCTTTAAACACAGCTCCATCACTAGCAGGAACCCATTTTCCATTAATATACAATTGATATGAGTCTTGTAAATACTGTTTCATAAGTACCATTCCTCCTTTAAGCACACAAATTATTAGCATACCAAAAAAGCAATTTAATATTACCTTTTAATTATATGATACCAAATATTTCAATTTAATCAATCAATAATTTTATTAAAACTTCATAATCTACTTAAACGTATAGCAAACAAGTTACTATATATTTAACGAATGATATATAGAGTAACTTGTCTGCATATTACTTATATATTATTTGTCCTTATCTGTTAAGCAAAAACCACCCTTGCAAAAGGTTACTTCCACTTCCGGGCTATAGGTCATTGGTAAGTTAATGTTGGAAACTACAGTCCTGTCCGTACGCATATAATTTACTTCATGAACAATGACTTGATATAAAATAATACTGTCTTCTTCATTTGCTGAAAAATAATGTTTCATTTCCGGCACATGGTTAAGCATCATATCCCGCACTAAACGAAATTGAGGAGTCCCCGGTTTCGTTGCATCTTTAACTTGTCCAAAAACAGTTACGACACTGGAATCTTCTCCCATAAATCCCAATTCTACACGAGGATTTACACTTAGATCGCTGACTTTTTTAGAATCAAACCGACTGAAGAGCCATAAATGACCTGTTTCATCAACAAAAACCTTCATAGGACGAATCCGTGGCCGCTGTCCATCTACAGATGCCATAAATGCCGGTTCTTTTTTTATAATAGCAAGTACCTGATCTTCATACATAAAATATTCCTCCTTTTTATCATATACATCTAGTATACGATACACAAAAATTTTATATTATATATCTATCCTCTTATCATTATTTAAAAATCAAAACGCGTTTATCAACCGATTTTTTTTGTATAGGATCTGGTTGTTTTACAGCTTCACCAAATGGCATTTGCGCTATTAATTTCCAAGACTCGGGAACATGAAATATTTTTTTTATCTCTTCATCAATAATCGGATTATAATGCTGTAAATTAACACCTAATCCTAATTCCGACAAGGCCGACCATAAAGCAAACTGCATCATACCATTCGCCTGTTGTCCCCATACCGGGAAATTATCAGCATATAGTGCATATTGTTCCTGCATTTGTTTTACTATCTGTATATCATCAAAATATAAAATCGTTCCATATGCTGCGGCAAAAGAATCAATTTTATTTTCTGTTGTTGAAAAATTCTCCGGAGGAACTATTTCTTTTAATATATTTTTGGTGATATCCCAAATTTTTTTATGATTTTCGCCAAAAGCTACAATGATATTCCCCGATTGCATATTAAAAGCTGATGGTACCTCTGGAACGACGCTCTCTATTGTTTTAATAATTTGATTCTGAGAAACAGGAATATGTTTCCCCAATGCATAGTTGGTACGACGCTTTTGAATAACTTCCTGAAAACTTAACACATGAATCACCTCCATAATTATTTTATCTCTTTTTAATTTATCGATATTCTTATTTAATTATCATTATTTGTTATGTACTAATTATATATCTTTATTTGAAATAAATCAATACTTTTTTTATATATTTAAAAATAAATGTATTTCTTTTCAAATAAACAAACAACCCTGCTACCTGCTTGTTTATTAAATACAGGCAGATAACAGAGCTGTAAAAATTTTATAATTTTTAGAATAGTATATATAAGGCAATAATATTGCCTTATATATACTATATCTTAAAATCTTTATATGAATAAACTCATATTCCCATTTTCGGCAGCACCTAAAAAGGTTGCCACACCGCCAACATCCACACCATCCAGCAATTCTTCCTGGCGAATTCCCATAACATCCATTGACATTTGGCAGGCAATCATATGAACACCTCCTGCTTGCGCGCTTTGAATAAGGCTTTCTAATGATTGAATATTTTTATCCTGCATAATTTGCCTCATGAATTTAGTCCCCAAACCCATCATATTCATATGAGACAGTGTTAAACTACGACTGCCCCGAGGCATCATCCAGCCAAACATTTTTTCTATCAAGTTTTTTTTAACCGATACCTTTTCTGACCGGCGTAATGCATTCAATCCCCAAAAAGTAAAGAACATAGTAACTTTTTTCCCCATAGCTAACGCACCGTTTGCAATAACAAAAGCCGCTAAAACTTTATCCAAATCTCCGCTAAATACAATAATAGTTTTATCATCAGGTACTTTCATTCCCGATAGAGACGGAAATGCCGTTGAACTAATAACGTCTTTTTTTTGTATCCACACGGATACCAAGCCTTTCTGGCGTTCACGCTGAAGCAAGATATTGCCAGTTCGTTCACACCACGCCTGGCTATCACTATAAAATCCAGGATCAGAAGCAGTAAATTTAGCAATAGTACCGACAGGTACTGTTTCCATGCGCTCCCGTAATTTCATCAAGGGACCTGGGCAACTTAATCCGGTTACATCAAAAGCTAATACCTGTTTATCCATTGCGTAATTTTCTTTTTTTTCTTCCGTATTGCAGCAATCATGGCAAGAGCCATCTATTATTTCTTCTTGAATAGAAAACTGCTGATCTTTTGCTGCCATATATCCTCCCAGCAAATTTTTAACTGTATACCCGTGCTGCCGCAGCAGTCGTTCAGCAAAATATCCTCGCTGCCCTATTTGGCAGTACGTAACAATAGGAACGGATCTATCCAACTCTTCAAGATGATCACGCAGCACTTCCAAGGGAATATTTAAAGAATGAGGCAACTGGCCGGCGGCACATTCATCGGGCGTCCGTACATCTAAAAGGACAGCACCCTTGGCGGTCATATCCATCATTTCATCATAAGAAACGGGTTCCGTTAATCCATCCAATATATTTTCTGCCATATATCCTGCCATATTCACCGGATCTTTAGCCGACGAATACGGCGGCGCATATGCTAATTCAAGTTCAGCTAAGTCATGAACCGTATGCCCCTGACGAATCATGCTTGCCAAAACATCGATTCGTTTATCTACCCCTTCGTACCCGGCTATTTGTGCTCCCAAAACTCGTCCTTCATTGTCAAAAATAATTTTTAAAGCCATTTTCACTGCTCCGGGATAATATCCTGCATGAGAATCAGGATATACTTTAGCTACATGATAAGCTGCGCCGCGTTGTTTCAATGTACGTTCATTTTCCCCTGTCGCCGCAGCAGTCAAATCAAATACTTTCAAAATGGAAGTTCCCAAAACACCTTCATAACGTTCTGAGTGCCCTGCTATATTATTTGCTGCAATACGTCCTTGGTGATTAGCCGGACCCGCTAATGCAATTGCTGTTTTTTCTCCATTAATAATATGTGTAATTTGCACTGCATCGCCAACCGCATATACATCAGGTATACTTGTTTGCATCTTTTCATTCACCATAATATATCCGCGTTCCGTCAAAGCAATGCCGCTTTGTTTCAAAAAGGCCGTATCCGGTCTAACGCCGATAGACAAAACAACAAAATCAGCATCTATTTTTGTGCCGTTTGCTAAATGTACTCGGACTTGCGAAGGCAGAGGTTCAAAAGATTGTACACCATTTCCCAAGATAAGCTGAACCTTATGCTGAACAATTTCTCGTTCCGCAATGTTCACCATATCGGTATCAAACGGCGCCAAAATGTAGGGAGCTCCTTCAATCAGCGTAACGTTCATACCACGCTGCTGCAAATTTTCAGCCATTTCTACTCCGATAAACCCACCGCCGATTACAGCCGCATGTCCATTCCCTTCGTATTGATCCGCCCATTTTCTCAATACATCGGCATCCGGGACGTTGCGCAACGTCCGAATACGTTCGTTATCAATTCCCGGAATAGGAGGTCGTACCGGCTGAGCTCCCGGCGACAAAAGCAATGCATCATAGCTTTCTTCATATACCCGATCACTTGATCGCACCGTAACTATTTTATTAGCTGTATCAACAGAAATGACTTCACTTTCTGTTCGTACATCAATATGAAATCGACGATGAAATTTTTCTTTTGTCTGTACAAGCAATCGTTCTCTATCTTGAATAACATTTCCTACGTAATAAGGCAGTCCGCAATTTGCAAAAGATATATAAGAACCGCGTTCTATTAAAATTATTTCAGCATCTTCATCTAATCTTCTCAATCGTGCGGCAGCAGTAGCTCCACCAGCTACACCACCAACAATAATATATTTTTTTATCATATTCTCACCTCATTGTTCAGAAAATAAAAAAGGTAAAAGGTTCCCTATTACATCCATATTTAATTTATAATATATTTTTGTACCTTCTCGTGTCGCCAATATAATTCCTGCCGTCCTCAATTTTTGCAGATGCTGAGAAAGTGTTGATTGCGGTGTTTCCAGGCAAGATTGCATATGCGAAACATTGCAACCTCCATTTTCCCATAATCCTCGTACAATGCAAAGACGAACAGGATGCGCAAGCACTTTCAGTATTTCTGCTTTTTCATTTAATTCATTAAAATCGGCAATTGCCATTTTTATGTCCTCCTTTATAATTTGTTATATTTATATATTAAGATATTTGAATATATAAGTCAAGTCTATTTTTTTAATTATGCTCATTGAAAAAGATACGATTACACGACATCATGAATCGTAAAATAATTTAGTGTAAAATAAATATTTCTTGTATTAATGACAAAAAACAATTACAATTCAAATAGGAAATATATAACTTTATTACTATTATAAAAAAGAAGGGATACACTTATGAATATAACAACTATCACCTCACACCGCTATGCTACGAAAGCATTTGATGCATCAAAACGCATTCCACCTGAAATATTTTCGCAAATAGAAAATTTACTGCAATTGAGTCCTTCCAGTGTAAACATACAACCTTGGCATTTTATCATCGCTTCTACAGAAAAAGGACGCAGCCGTATTGCAAAAGCTATGGCACCAGAGCAATATGAATATAATATACCTAAAGTATTACAGGCTTCTCATGTCATCGTATTTTGCGCTAAGTCCAATATAGAAGACGAATATATTCAACATATCACCGATACAGAAGAGCAAAGCGGCCGGTATACTACCGCCCAATCAAAAGAAAAAGGATTGCAGGGCCGTACATATTTTGTTAATACACATCGTTTTGATCGACAGGACAGTACCAGTTGGTTAAGTAAACAAGTCTATTTGAATCTAGGCACTGTTCTGCTTGGTGCTGCACTTCTTGGATTAGATGCAACTCCTATGGAAGGATTTGACGAAACTATAATGGACACAGAATTTCAGCTTTGTGAACAAGGATATACCGCTCTTGTAGTCCTTGCTTTGGGGTATCATGCTGAAAATGATTTTAACAAATCACTTCCTAAATCCCGATTAGAAAAAAAAGAAATTTTCACTGAATTAGATTAAACAACCAATTGTAATATAGTGTGAAAATTATGAAAAAACTATGAATGGTGTAGTGTTACATCATCAATAGTTTTTTTATAATATTTCTTGACTTGTTTTATCCAGAATACTATAATAGAAATAAATCAAACACATAGGCCTTAAAAGGAGAAAAAAATTGTTAATTACAAAGGAAACAGATTATGCATTGCGCATACTTCGCTCATTGGCCGATGCCGGTAATACAAAAACACCGATCAAGGAAATTTGTGATAAAGAACTGTTGCCTCAACAATTTGTCTACAAAATAGCAAAAAAACTGGCAAAAGCAAGTATCATCGAATTAAGTCGGGGAGTTGGCGGTGGCTGCCGTTTAATCTGCGATCTCCATGATATTTCATTGTTCACGCTTATTACTATTATGGATGCGGATAGACCAATTAGTGCTTGTATGCAGACAAATTATCATTGTCCTTGGCGCGAAAAATACCGGCAAGTATGTTTGGTTCATACCCATTTAAGTCACTTACAAAAAGAGATTAACGAAAAACTACATTCTTATTCACTGTATACTATTTTATTTGATGCCCGTATTTTAAAATAATATATAAGAATGCAGAAAACACTCACTAGTTACACTCCAATTCTGGAGTATTTTTATCAACAATGTTCTTTTAAGGAGGCACTAATTATGTATTTTAAAACGACAGATGAACAAGAGATGCTTCGCACAAAAGTACGCGACTTTGCGGAAAAGGAAGTAAAGCCAATTGCTTTTTTATTGGATAAGGAAAATCGTTTCCCCGATGAAATCGTCAAAAAAATGGGTAAACTGAACCTCATGGGCCTTCCCTACCCCAAAGAATACGGCGGTGCCGGTCTGGACGTCGTCAGCTATGCTATTGCTGTCGAAGAATTATCCCGCGTAGATGGCGGAACCGGTGTCATTCTGTCTGCTCACGTGTCATTAGGTTCATGGCCTATTTTTGCCTATGGCACGGAAGAACAAAAACAAAAATATTTAGTCCCATTGGCACAAGGCAAAAAACTGGGTGCTTTTGGTTTAACAGAACCTGAAGCTGGCAGTGACGCTGGCGGCACAGAAACAACCGCTGTATTGGATGGAGATCATTACATTTTGAATGGCAACAAAATTTTTATCACAAATGCTGACAAAGCTGATATTTATGTTGTTTTTGCAGTGACTGCTCCCGATACGGGAACGCACGGCATCAGCGCCTTTATTATTGAAAAAGGAATGGAAGGTTTTACCTTTGGCGATCATTATGATAAAATGGGCATTCGCTCTTCTTCTACAGCTGAACTTATTTTCAATGATGTTAAAGTTCCAAAAGAAAATCTTTTGGGCAAAGAAGGAGAAGGCTTTAAAATTGCCATGTCTACATTAGATGGAGGCCGTATTGGCATCGCTTCTCAAGCATTGGGCATTGCACAGGGTGCTTACGAAAATGCCCTGGAATATTCCAAAGAACGTATTCAATTCGGAAAACCCATTTGCCAGCAGCAAGGTATTTCTTTTAAATTGGCAGATATGGCTACCATGCTCCGTGCTTCTCGTCTTCTTGTATATAGTGCAGCCGAATTAAAAGAAAATCATGAACCGTACGGCATGGAATCAGCAATGGCTAAACAATATGCTTCAGATAGCTGTCTAACAATTGTTAATGACGCACTGCAAATTTTTGGCGGAACCGGTTATTTAAAAGGTATGGAAGTAGAACGTGCATACCGTGACGCTAAAATTTGTACAATTTATGAAGGTACAAATGAAATTCAGCGTGTAGTTATTGCTTCTCACATTACAGATAAGGTATCTAACGACCACACCCCTGCTGTTGGCAAAAAACACGGCCCGATTACGGGAAACCGGAAAAAAATGATACTCAATGAAGGTTCTGCCAAAGAACGTACCGATGCCTTGGTAGCCGCTTTAAAGAACGACGGTTTTGATTTTACTGTCGGTATTGCTTTGGATACTCCTATTGTCCAAGCAGAACGAGTTGTCAGTGCTGGCAAGGGAATCGGTGAAAAAAAGAATATGAAACTAATCGAAAATCTAGCTGTCCAGGCAGGAGCGGCTATTGGTTCTTCCCGTCCTGTAGCCGAAACACTGCAATACGTGCCGTTAGATCGCTATGTAGGTATGTCCGGACAAAAATTCAAGGGAAATTTATATATTGCTTGCGGCATTTCCGGGGCCGGTCAACACTTAAAAGGAATAAAGGATGCTGCAACCATCGTAGCGATTAACAAAGATCCGCATGCTCCCATTTTCAAAAATTGTGATTATGGTATTGTCGGCGATTTAATGGAAATACTCCCCTTACTTACGAAAGCATTAGATAACGGAAAAGCCAAAAAGCCGGCACCCCCTATGGTTAAAATGAAACGGCCTACTCCCAAAAAAGAAATCCCGCAAAACCTCTATGTTTGCAACGGTTGTGGATATGAATACAATCCCGCCATAGGAGATCCTGAAAATGATATTCGTCCCGGTACATCTTTTGAAAAACTTCCAGATGAATGGATTTGCCCGGAATGCGGTGAAGATAAAACAGGATTTATCAAGGCCTAATCCCCAATATACCCCTGCATATATTTCATAAAACTATAGTAGTACCAAATCGTAATTGCATCATTTAGATAAAAAGGAGGATTTATTATGCATTGTGTTAGAAAAGTAACAGAAGATTTATACTGGGTAGGTGCAAATGACCATCGCCTGGCTTTATTTGAAAATATTCATCCTATTCCCCGCGGAGTTTCTTATAATGCGTATGTATTGCTCGATGAGAAGACCGTTCTTTTCGATACTGCTGATTGGTCTGTTTGTCGTCAGTTTTTAGAAAACGTAGATGCCGTGTTATCCGGCCGTCCCCTCGACTATTTAGTTATCAACCATGTAGAACCTGATCATGCCGCTTCCATAGCTGAAATCTTGCTTCGTCATCCGGAAACTGTCGTTATTAGTAATGAAAAAGCATTTATGCTGATGCGTCAATTTGGATTTTCTATTGATAGTCGGTATGAGGAAGTCAAAGAAGGTGATATTAAATCCTTCGGCAAACATACCGTAACATTTGTAGCCGCTCCTATGGTCCATTGGCCAGAAGCCATGGTCACGTTTGATACCACAAATGGCGTTCTTTTCTCTGCCGATGCTTTTGGTACATTCGGCGCTATTGACGGAAAACTTTTTAACGATGAAGTAAATTTTGATCGTAATTGGATTGATGAAGCTCGTCGTTATTATACAAACATAGTAGGAAAATATGGACCTCATGTCCAATATTTATTAAAAAAAGCCGCGGGTATTGATATAAAAATAATTTGCCCACTTCATGGTTTGGTATGGCGTAACAATCTTGGGTATTTTATAGATAAATATATGAAATGGAGCACGTATGAACCAGAAGAAAAAGGAGTTTTGCTGGTGTATGCTTCTATGTACGGCAACACGGAAAGTGCCGCTTCCCTGCTAGCTACTAAATTGGTAGAAAAAGGCATGACAAATGTATCTATGTATGACGTATCAAACACCGATATATCTTACCTTATTTCAGAAACATTCCGTCTCAGTCATATTGTATTTGCTTCTGTAACATACAATCTAGGAATTTATCCTAAAATGCACAATTATTTAATGGACATGAAGGCTCTTAATATTCAAAATCGTACGGCAGCTATTTTAGAAAATGGTTCTTGGGCATGTACAGCGGGATCATTAATACGTAAATTTCTCGATGAAGAACTAAAAGGAATAACTGTATTAGACGATACTGTTACTTTAAATTCAGCTATGACAACTGCCCAAGAACCATCTATGGATGATATGGTAGCCAGTATTATTGATTCTATGAAGTAACGTACTAGAAAAACGGTAAAGACAACGGGTATTTCTATTACAAATATAGTTCACAATAAGTACCAATTTTTAAATAACCATTTTTCTCTCATTTTTATGTTACTGTATCTTATATTTTTTCTACCTTTTACACATGTGATCCATCGCGTATGTTTGTAGCAAATTATATCCCTGGTCTATCTTTTTCCCATTCGTAATGAGTTGACTTATACAGAAAATTATTATATAATCATCATGTAATGATATAAATAATAATTATTCGTTAACGATTTAAATTACAGGAAACTAGTTTTATTTAATATTATATATGTATTGAATCAGGAGGTTTTATTATGAACGAAGTAGATTTTTATTATTGTGAAAAATGCGGTAATCTTGTTGCCGTTATTCAAGGCAGTAACAGCCAGCTCTCTTGCTGTGGTCAGCCAATGAAAAAATTAGTTGCGGGTGCAGTAGATGCTGCCAAAGAAAAACACATTCCTGCGCTGACATTAAATAATGGAGATTTAATGGTAACGATTGGTTCTGTTGAACATCCGATGACCGATGAACACTTTATTCAATGGATTACCTTAGTCAGTGGAAATAAAATAGAAACACATAAATTATTTCCAGGTCAAGCTCCTAAAACAATTTTTAAAGGTGTTGATGTCTCAGGAACTGTATACGCGTACTGCAATTTACATGGTTTATGGAAAAAGGAATTTGGCAAAGAAGGTATTCAACCATCCCTCGGTGGCTGCTCACCAGAATTTGGCGGCTGCAAATTAGAAATTTAACTATTTTGTTTTCAATATAGCTGTAATTTATCAAGAACAGGAAAACGACCCCTGCTTTTTTAACAGGGGTCGTTTTCCTGTTCTTGATAAATACAGAATTTTACAAAACAAAAAGCAGCAATATGTTTGCCCTTTATGAAATATAAAAATAAACTGATTCTCCTTTTATATAAACCAGCATCGTTCATAATATTGTTTTCAAACGACATTCTCAAACTGCTATATAAAAAATTAAAGTAATTTATTTTTACTATTCTATATTTTAAAAACAACCGTCTCAAAGACGTTCATATAACCTGAAACAATTTCGTCCCGCTTCTTTTGCTCTGTATAATTCCTGATCGGCTTTATCTACTAGCAGCATGATTGGATCCTCCTGCTGAGGATACAAACAAGCAATTCCGACAGAAATAGTCATTTGGCTTTTAAGTTGTACCGGACTATATTTAGAATATAAACTGTTAACATTCCTAAACAATCGTTTTACAACATGAATAGCCGCTTCTTTCCCCGATTGCGGCAGCAATATAACAAACTCTTCCCCGCCAAACCGTACTACCATATCTTGCGGACGCCGCACAGAACGTTGAAATTCTACCGCCATAGCTTTTAAGCATTCGTCACCTTGTAAATGTCCGTAAGCATCATTATATTTTTTAAAATAATCAATATCGATCATTAATAATGAAACCACAAAGTTATGCTCAATAGATTGTTCCCATACTTTTGAAAAAGTTTCCCAAAAATATCTGCGATTATATAATCCCGTTAAACTATCTATCCGGGATACTTCACTGAATTTTTCAAATAAAATTTTAAGTTCCTGCTCCGTTAAATCGGCAATTTTCACCAATGTTTTTACCTGTTTAAAAAGCTTTTTATATTCTTCGTACAGTTCGCGATATTCCTCAACAGAACAGTATTGTTTACTCATCAGTAAATTTTCTGATTTTTCCAAAACCATTTCTTCGGCCATATACAAACTTCTGATTGTCATAAATTCCCCCGTTTAACAGATTTCAACCGTAAATAAAAACTTATTTATTTCTTCTTGAAATTCTTCGCCGCATTCAATAGCTACATCATTATCTTTATCACAAATCCATTTTACTGTGATATTACATCCTGTTGATGCTTTTTGTTCCAGTAAATCAAAAATAGTCAGAAATACTTTCGATGTACTGCTATTAAAATAAATGATTTTAAACTCCAGTACCATGTCCTTCACATTCATTATAAAATAATCATGCAGCCATTCTAAAACCGGAGTATAAAACTTTATCACATTTTCTGGATACGATTCTCCTTCAATTCGAAGTTTTCCCGTCTCTGCACAAAAAAAGATATACGGTGTCGATTTTGTTTGTTCAATAATCAAATTTTCCATACTTTATCTCCTCACAGTTACTTTAATACTGAAAAAAAACCAATCGTTTCCTGCCGGTTCAAATGAATACTCCATCGGACCTTCTGACTTTCTTGCCATTTCAATCAAGCCAAGACCTGCACCCTTTCCATTTAAGGGAAGTACATTGCGGCGTTGTTTTTTATATAAATCCTTTAAATCTTCTCTGCTCAATTTATTAAGCATTTCTAGTTTTTCTTTTATTACCGGCATATCTTCTTTCAATACCTTGTTTCCACAGCAAACAAAAAATTTTCCGGCCGGATTTCGTCCCACAATTGCCATTCCGAACCGAAGTTCGTGTTCATCATCTTCCCGGACGGTTAATTTTTCAGCAGAATAATTCAAAATATTTTGAACCTGCTCAATAAAAATCGAAAACACTGTCAAAGCAGTTGAGGTTTCCGCTTCTTCAGCCGCTAAATTCTTTCGTATTGCATTGCCAATTCCTTCAATACTTTCCTGTGCAAAGGCACCGCAATAGGTCATCAAAATGTCGTTTGCCTTCAAATTTTGATACAATTTATACATCGTTATATCCATACCTTTGTCTCTCCTATCGCTCTTTTTATATTTTAAAACCAAATACAGTTATATCGTCACGCCGGCGTTCATTTCCCATATATTCATGAAAGGTGTCCATGATTTGTTTTTTCTGCATGTCCACCGGCATTTTGACCAGTTCACCTAACAATGCCAGCAATCGCTGTTTTCCATAAGGAAGATGCTGTTTACCACCAGGTTGTTCGTGATACCCATCTGTAATAATATAAAATGCATTTCCTGGATGACACATGATAACCTGATTACTAAAAAGCTTTTTCGTTTTGATTGGTTTGCAGTCAACTGCCATTTTATCGCCTTTTATTTCCGATACCTGTACCCCATTATAATAATAAAGCGGCATGTCAGCTCCTGCAAATAAAACATGTTGCTTTTTTGTTAAAAACAATATTGCAATTTCAAACCCTGTTGAAATAAATTTATCATTGTCGCTGCTAAAAGATTGACGAAAAGCTCGTGCTAATTCATTCAAAATGATTGCCGGATCGTCATGACAAATATTCTCAGTAATATGATTGAACATAGCATTTACAGCAGTTGCCATAAGTGCACCTGATACCCCATGGCCTGTACAATCTCCGACAGCTAACAACATACCGTCATCATAATTTCTCAGCCAATAAAAATCACCGCCAACACTTTCCTTCGGCTCAAAAATTACAAAAAAGTTTTTTAAATATCGTGCGATTTCATTGCTGGAGGGCAAAACAGCCTGTTGAATCAATTGTGCATATTCCATACCATCTTGAAGTTTGATGTTCTTTTCCTGCAATTTTTGAGTTCTGTCAGTTATCACATTTTCCAACCTTCGATTTAACTGCATTGCCCTTTTGCGTGGATTAACAATTTGATGGGTAATAAGATAAAAAAGCAAAGAAGTACAAATGAAAATAAATATATAGGATATCGTGATGATTCGCTTAATATTCATCAAAGATTCTATACTTGTTGATCGCGGTACACGGACAACGAGTTTCCAATTTGTATTCTTTAACGGTTTATATACAATATCATATGTTTGAGACCCTGTATCATTATTGTATTTACTAACCTCAAAATTTTTACTGGCTGTATCTTGTTTAATATCAGTTACAATACTTTCAGGAAGATACTGCTGTAATGAATGATTTAAATATTCTGTATTTGTTGAAAAACAGATATCACCCTTGTTATTGATAAGCCAGACATCACATGTTTCGTTTCCATCTGCATCTATGAGCTTTTGCATAATTTGTGCTGCACTTATCTTTACACCTGTTACGCCTAAGATTGTATTATCTTCCTTAATCACAGCATTAATCTGAATAACTGCCGTTTTATTGTCGTTATTTTCTATATTGACTACATAATCACGATCCTGCTGCAGAAAAGAAAACATCTGTCGATCCGTCGGATGTTTCGCTATATCTATACGCTGCGATTTAAATGTCCCGTCATGATAATCCCAAGAACGTAAAGTCTGCGCACTAATCAAAAAGACATCATCATACTTCATATACTTGGTCAAGTGATCCATCCGCTGTGAAATATAAGAATCCGCAAAATCATCGTGTTCCCCAGTAGTTAGCCAATGGATGATAAGCGGATCATGTGCCATCATTAAAGATACATCAGCAGCCTCATCAATGTTTTTTTCAACAATACTGCCGGTATTTTTTGCTTGAATTGGAAATTTATGCCGTTTTGATTCATAAAAAGTCGTTTCATTTATAATCATGGCACTGGTTATATATGCAATCAGCAACGCGACCGCAAGCAAAATACAGCCAATAATAATTACCGTGTTCGAATGATGATCAAATACTAATAATTTTTCTTTCTCTTTATTCTCTTTATTCTCTTTGTCTTTATGAAAAAACATCACTAAAAGCCTCATCCATTATAAAGTGCCTACTCCAGAAAAATACCATTTGTTTTATTATAATACTCTTTTATTACATTATATGCAATTCCCCTTTGTTGCTTTTTATAATTGTATATAATGTAATTATCTATACCTGTGTTTGTACGTATCAACTTCCGTCAGTAGTAATCCAAAAACCTCTTTCATGGATAATGGCTTGCTGAAAAGATATCCTTGAATATAATCACAGCCGCAATGCTGCAAATGTTCCAATTGTTTTTCTGTTTCTACACCTTCCGCAACAACTTTTTTGTCAAGAGTATGAATCATATGAATAATGGCCCCAATAAAATTCTCTCTATGTGAATCTGTTTCTATTTTATCTATAAAAGATTTATCCAATTTTATGGTATGAAACGGCAATTCACCCAAAAGTGTCAGCGAAGAATATCCGGTTCCAAAGTCATCCATGGATATATGTATTCCTAATGCAGTTAATTGATTAAGTTTATCAGTTGCTTCCTCCAAAGGAATGATGCCTGCTATACAAAAGCTTTCCGTAATCTCAAATCCAATATGCTGAAAAGATATGCCTGCTTTCTGAATGACAGCACAGGTATTTTCAACAAAATCAACTGCCGCTAATTGTTTCGGCGACACGTTGATATCGATACGCCCATTCCATCCTTGATCCAGCAATTGCCGCATAAAACAACAAGCACGTTGTAATACCCACTCCCCAATAACATGAATAAATCCGGATTGTTCTGCCAATGGAATAAATTTCCCTGGCGGGATACAACCTTGTATATGACTGTTCCACCTGAGAAGTGCTTCAAAACTGATTATAGCAGCACTACGTATATCAATTTGCGGTTGATATACAAGGAATAACTCATTTTTCTGCAATGCTTCATGTAAACAACCAATCAAATAAATCCGTTCCAATGCCCAATCCTGCATTTCCCGCGTGTAAAATTTATATTGATCTTTACCCGCTTCTTTAGCCGTACACATTGCATTATCAGCATTTTTAAGAATATCCACTGCCGTATTTCCATCCTTTGGATACACGGCAATTCCCATACTGACAGTCATATGGAAATGCAAGCCCGACATTTTCTGTTTTCGGCAAACAGCATCACATATTTTTCTTGCTGTCATATGCATCTCTGAATAGGTATATACTCCTCGTAATATTATGACGAACTCATCACCACCAACTCTAGAAATAAAGGAAGGTTTTTTTAACACTTCCTTTAAACGCATGGCTGTCGTTACAATAATTGCATCTCCACAGGAATGACCATAGGCATCATTTATCATTTTTAAATTATCTAAATCAATAAAAAAAATGACTCCGGAATTTTTCTCTTTGCATACCCATTTCATTTCTTGATTCAGCCACCTATGTAAATATTGACGATTCGGTAGTTTTGTCAGTGAATCATAATAGGCCATCTGCCGGATACGTTGCTGCTGCTGTTGCCGTTCTTTTGCCATACATACATAGTTAGTAATATCTTTAGTATATCCATATATATTGATAACACTCCTATCCTTTTCTTTTTCCAAAAAGCGTTGGGTTAACACATAGCGTACAGTTCCATCTTTACACACGATCCGATATTGAAGCTTTTTAGAATCAAAACACTTCCCTTCCAATACCTTTTTTCTCAATTGCCTCAATTTCCAGCGATCATTGGGATGCACAAAAGTATTCAAATACGAGTCAAAAGTCATCGCCGGCGCTTGCTCGGCCATAGTCGCATGATGCAAGGAAAAAAGCCCTTCTTCTACATTGTATATATCTGTTTCCGTATTATATTTCCATATTCCTGTTTCATCCGTTTGAACAAGACAATTCAACTTGTATTGACTTAATTGAAGCTGTTTTTTCAGTCTCTTTTGTATCTTTCTTGCCCGCCGGTACAAAAAAAAGTTTCGAAAGGAATCACCCATAAGTGCTGCAGAAAAATCTAAATTTTTCTGCAGCAACTGCAATTCTTTATCTGTTGGCTGCGGCATTGTTTCCAGAAAAGCAATACCTGCTGCACCAATCCACTGTCCCCGATATCGCAATGGGAATACGGCTATATACTGCAGTCTGTCAAACATATAATCGGTAATCCGTTTTTTCCATGCACTATATGGGCAAATTACCACACGTTTTCCGGTAACATACACTTGTTGTATAATAGGTTCTATAATTCTATCAGCTGCTTCATTTTGAAACATACTCTGCCGCAGTTGAACTCGGTGAATCGTTTTTCCATTTCTGAATACCCGTATAAAACAGTGTTCCGTTTTACAAAAACTAGCCATTTGAGACAATCTATATTTCATTAAATATTCTATACGGGCATCCATAATTGTAGTCAAACACAAAGTCATCGTATCTTTTCCCCCAAAAACACAAATTTATAACATATATATCATTCTATACAGCACCATTAATGTCTGCCAACTTTTGTTTTATATGAAGCATCCCTATAAATCCATGCTTGAAACAGCAAAAACAGGAAATACAACTGTCACCTTGTACCCCTTATTTTTACAGTTCAATAGTTACATTGTACTTAATATTTTAAATTTATGCAATTATACAATCTATTTAACTCACACAATTTTCCCATATTGTTTTTTTGACAATAAAAAAAGAACACCCAATACAATAAAATTGGATGTTCCTTCCATAATACCCACGTTTATATTTAACAGGCATAAAAATCCAAAATATTTTTTAATTCAAGATGCATAATAATAATATATCTGTTATCTGCTGTGTACCTGATATGCCGGCTGATGATTTGTTCCTTCATTCTGTATATCTATTTTACGAAGCACATTAAAATATACATCAACAGCATTAAGCACTAATAAGAAACTCGTAATAAAAAATACATTACGTATCCCCCAATGAGCCGCGATCTGTCCTCCTAAAATCGATCCCATAAATACACCTAGAAATTGCGCTGATTGATTAATGCTGAAAATACGGCCAGCCACATCAGAGGGTGTATTTTGCTTAAGCATAGTGTTAATTGACGGCAGCATAGCGCCCGTTGCTATTCCTACTCCAAACCGGAGTCCCATAAGCTGCCATTCATTTTGGACAAAAGCCTGCGGAATAAAAAGAAGGGCTCCGGCAATTAATGCCGCAAAAATAACCTTATGTGCGCCAATACGATCAGATAATTTCCCCAGCCACGGAGCAAAAAGCATAGTAGAAACACCAGAAGAAGCAAATACCAATCCAGAAATGAATGCCAAATGATCTGCACGTGCCGAAAGCATCCTAACGTAAATAGTAATAACGGGTTCAATGGAAAAAAGCGCTAATTGAATAAAAAAGGTTGTAATAAACATAGAAAAAAACAAAGAATGATTGGGTAATGAATGCCAAATTTCTGAAAATTTCTGCATATGACGAGTCTTAGGAGAAAAATCTTCATGAATAAAAAATAGAGAAAGAAGGAAAGCAATAAAAAGCAATCCTGCCATAACGACAAAACTATGGCGGATGCCAATAATTTCCACCAAATAACCACCCAACATCGGTCCTAACAATGTACCGCTGACAGATCCGGTGGACAGCGTCCCCAATGCCCAACCCGCCTTTTCCCGCGGTGTCTGGGTCGCAATTAATGTGATTGCACCGGAATTAAATCCTGATATAGTTCCCAGTAACATACGCATAGCCACAAGTTGCGAAACAGAGGTAACAAACGCAGTAAATATCAAAATAATCGTCATTCCAAAACTAGCTCGTAATAACATAGGTTTTCGACCATATTTATCGGCCAATTTACCCCACACAGGAGAGACAATCGCCATAATGAACGTTGTCGCTCCATAAGCAAACCCGGACCAAATAGCAATATCTCCTATATTAACCATGCCAAGTTCATGGATATACAACGGCAATATCGGTGCAACTTGACTTAATGCTGCCGAAGTAGCAAAACTGCCAAGCCAGCAAATCCAGAGATTTCTTTTCCACGTATCCATTACGTTTCCTCCTGCAATTTCTTTATCTCCCATGTTTCTATGCCATAGATATACGCTCTGATCAGTTGATGATAACTTTCAGATTTATCCGTTGGGTTTTGAAACCAACCGGAGGCTTCCAGCGAAACGAAACCATGCATTACACTGCGCAAGCCGCGGGCAGCATGAGTTAAATCTACATCTTCCAGATTATATTGGGATAATACCTTACGTATTATGTCCATAAAGGCATGAATGGATTCCTTCATTTTTTTATTTGTTTTGTATTTCCAAGCATCTGACATAATTACTTGATATTGGCCGGGATGTTCATGAGCAAATCTACGATACGCCTCTGATACAGCAAAAACAGCTTGTTCTCTGGATTGTCCAATAGCCGCTTCCGCCAATATAATACGAAGTTTTGTACACGCAAATACCACCATATCACATTTTATTTGTGCTAAATTTTCTACATGATTATATAATGATTGTTTTTTGACATCCAATTTCTCGGCAATAGATGTTAAGTTTACTTTATCAAGCCCTTGACTATCCGCGATTTCAATTGCTGTTTCAATAATAATCGCCGGTGTTATACTTCGCCGCATAAAAGTCTTCCCTTCTGATTAATCTATTTTTACGAACTATATATAATATAAAACTAACAATGTTCGTAGTCAATATAACAGACGTGTTTATTTATAGATATTTTGTAATATATTGTTAATTTTTTAATAAAGCACAAACAGAGGATCGTTTTCAAATAGAAATCATCCTCTGTTTGTGCTTTATTATATCAAGTATCTTATTAAATAATAATTACCCCTCATAAATCAAAGAAATAATTGCCATCGTCATATGATACGACTTTTCAAACGACGGCACCGGCAGAAATTCAAAACGAGAATGAAAATTAAGTCCTCCCGTAAAATAATTAGGGGTCAAAATCCCCTTTGTTGAAATAAAGGATCCATCTGTTCCCCCGCGCATAGCAATCGTATGCGGTTTAATATTCAAGTGCTGCATGGCCGTATAAATATAGTCAATGGCTTTCCGGTTATCAGGTGTTACAGCGTCCGCAATATTACCATATATATCCTCTATCGCATACGTTATATGAGCACGCGGATTAGCAGCACGTAATTTTTCTATATTTTCTACAATACATCTTTTCCGTTTTCTATATCTCTCCTTGTCATGATCACGAATATTCAAGTTCACAATTGCCTGGGACTGATTGGAACAAATCGATTGACACCAAATATACCCTTCTTTTCCTTCTGTATGTTCCGGTGTATCTTTGCGATCAAACATATTAACAAAATCCACCGCCACCAAGGTCGGATTTACCAACACTCCTTTAGCATTCATGGGATGTGCACTGACTCCTTGAATAGTAACAGCCGCATGACCAGCATTAAAGGTTTCATATACAACTTCCCCCTCTTCACAACTGTCAATGGTATAGGCAAAATCAACAGGAAATTTAGAAAAATCTATACTTTTAGATCCGTATAAACCACATTCTTCATCAGGAACAAATGCAACATAAATATCACCGTGATACAATGAATCATCTGCAGCTAATACGGATAAAGCTGTCATGATATTGGCAATGGCAGCCTTATTGTCAGCCCCTAATACACTGGTACCATCCGTTACGATCAAATCGTTTTCCATATATTTCTGTAATTCCGGGTGTTCGGCCGCGGCCATAACAATATGGGGGTCTGAATTCAAAAGAATATCCCCGCCATCATATTCAGTTACCACATGCGGATGAATTTCCGGTGAAAGGCAAACATCAACAGTATCTACATGTGCAATAAAACCAACGGAAGAAATCTGCCGATCACATTCTTGCGGCAATCTAGCTGGTAATTTTCCCGTAAGTACACACGTAGGACTTAACGCTACATCAACAAGTCCTAGCGCAGTACATTCTTCTTGCAGCAACCGTGCCATATCCCACTGTCCTTTCGTGCTTGGTACTTGAATCCCGCCATTGGAACAACTTTGAGATGGAATGCTCACATATCGAAAAAATCGTTCTGTTAATTGACATTGTATCGTGTTCATTTACATATCCCCCTCTGATTTAACTACCACATAATGGTCCCCCTGCACAGCAAAATATAAACATCTTTATATCGTAATACGGCTGTATACCATACATACCATTATATGTATGGCTTAAATTATACTTCATTATTTTATTCTATCCAATACTGTTTCGTACAATAAAAAATAAAGGTTGCCAAGATCCCGTCAAAAACCGTTTCTAAAAAAGACACTGCACTCAATAACAAGTACAGTGTCTTTATAACAGCTATGGCATATATTAATCAAAAATAGGTTTGCGAATGACATCGATGATACTACCGTCACGATATTCAACAACAGCAACAATATCCTCTGGATCTTGCGACAGTTTTACTTCTTCAGGTTTTCCGACAAGACTATACGCAATATGCTGCAGTTCCTGAATTGTTTTAACGGGTAAATGAGCTACTGTCAACTTTTCCAATAAATCCTGCCGTTTAGGATTTACCGCAATACCACGGTCTGTTACGATAACATCAATACTATCCCCCGGCGTAACCACAGTCTGAACATGATCGCGTATCATAGGAAGGCGTCCCCGAATAATAGGACACATAATCACAGACATTTTAGCTCCTGCCGCAGTATCGCTATGTCCGCCCGAAGCTCCCATGCAAATATCGTTCGAGTCGGTAATAACATTGATATTAAAGTCAACATCTACTTCGGTTGCCGACAAGAATACTACATCCAAATCATTGACAATAGGACTAGAATTCCATGGGTTGGCATAGGTAGATGCAGAAATTTCAATATGGTTAGGATTGGAGGCTATAGATTCAATTGCCGGAATATCAAAAGTCTGGGCATCATATACCGCATCAAATAATCCATCATGAAGCATATCAACAAAAATACCCGTCATTCCGCCAACACCAAAACTGCCTTTAATATTTTTTTCTTTCATCTTTTCGCGCAAATACATTCCGACTGCCAAAGAAGCACCGCCGCTCCCCATCTGCATAGAAAATCCATTTTTTAAATAACCGCTTTTTTCCATAACTTCTGCTGCATACCGAGCCATTACAAGTTGTGTTGGATTTTTCGTAATGCGAATAGCCCCTGACGCAATTCCCTCCGGATCACCAATAGCATCAACCACAACAATATAATCAATCTCTGATTGCGGGATACTGCATGGAAAAACAGGTGTATCTTGTAGATTATCGGTAATGGCAACAACCTGATCGGCATATTCCGCATCAATAATAGCGTACCCCATGGACCCGAAAGCAGACTTGCCGGTGCGGCCTGTACAATTGCCGCGGCGGTCACAAGTCGGCACCCCCATAAAAGCCACATCGATATGAAGTTCTCCTGATTCGATAGCTCTAGCACGGCCACCGTGAGAACGAATAATCACAGGCTTTTTTAAAATAGAAGGATTAGCACAGATAAATTTTCCCAATGAACCCCGCAATCCACTGGATTCCAACGCAGTAATCGTACCATCTTTAATATAATCAATAAGAAAGTCATGACAAGGCGATAAGGAACTGGATGCTATCGTAATATCTTTGATACCTTTCTTTGCAATAGCGCCTACTACCAATTGCATCAAATAATCACCATTCCGCAGATGATGATGGAAAGAAATCGTCATTCCATCCTTCAATCCAGTTTTTTCAATTGCTTCCTCTATAGAGGCTAATATTTTATTCGTGTGCGGCAAGCTAATGCGTATAGTCCGGGCGGTACCGGTATGAGTCGGCAAAGCCATAAATTCACCGCCATATAAACGAAACTTTTTTATACCTCTAATCGTTTCAGGAATCTCGCGTCCAATTGCATTCTTCATCTCAAGCCCTCTTTTCTTCAATATTCACACCGGCAGCAACAGCTTGATCAATCACACGCTGCGCTCGTACAACAATTGGTTTATCAATCATCTTGCCGTCAACATTCAAAACTCCTTTATTATCCGTTAAAGAAGCGTTAAATGCATCCAGAACCTTTACTGCTTTTGCAATCTGTTTATCTGTCGGCGTATAAATACTATGTACTACAGATACTTGTTTCGGATGAATGCAGGATTTGCCGTCAAATCCCATATCTCTGCTTTTTGTAACCTCATCTTTAAACGTATCCATATCATTTATATCGGAAAACACAGTATCCAGTGCTTGAATTTCTGCATCTCTGGCAGCCATGAGAATTTGTTCTCGGCAATAATAAAGTTCAATACCATACTTTGTGCGATTCGTTTTAATATTAGCAATAAAATCTTCCGCGCCTAAGGCAATGGCCACCATTCTGGGGTGCTTACACATTTCCCTTACATTATATAATCCTTTCACACTTTCAATGGCTCCAATGATATTGATTGTGCCTTCCGGCCAATTATATTTTTTTTCTGCTTTTTCGATTGCATCGGCAACTAATTCAATTTCGCTTATATCTTCAATCTTAGGCATACGAATTAAATTTGGTTTAGCCGGTAAAATAATCTTCAAATCCTCCATCCCAAAAGGAGTTTGTGTTGGATGGTTAATACGTACTACGGTTTCTGACTGAAATTTCATAAATTTCAATGCATGGGCAACAAGATTTCGTGCCGTATCCTTTTCAGTTACAGCAATAGAATCCTCAACATCAAACATCAAACTATCTGCACCGTAAATATCCGCAGCATTAATCATTTTCGGACTGTTCCCAGGTACAAACATCATCGTTCTGCGAAGTTTATGCTTTGCCTGTTCATTATTCAGCATGATTCATCCCCCGTTCCAGTGCGCTTTCCACCCGAGCTTCCAAGGTGTAATCCCACGCTCCATTATCCTTAACATCCAAAACTATATCTTCAAATCCTGCCTCTGTAACCGTATTTTTAATAAGTTCTTTTATATGTGTTCCATATTGCCGCATCACCTTTGATTGTAGATGGATGCTAATTCCAGAACCAGGTTCACCTGCTGTTGCTGTTACTAATACATCTTGTTTTTCATCAAAACCGGCAGAAGCCGATGTCACAAGTACATTTGCCATATAAAAACTCCTCCTTCACATTGCCCTCGCACAATTCTCATTAAAATATGTATCTTCCTTTACCGTCAATTCGCCGCCGGGACCGGCATTAATTATTTCCTTTGGCATAGTAGGATATTTTTCCATAAAATTTTCATAGAACATCTTCGCTAATTTTTTGGCGGTTCTGTCATAAGCATTTTTATCTTTCCATGTATCTCTGGGATTCATGATACGCTCAGGCACATGGGAACAATGCTGCGGTACATCTAAATTAAACACTGCGTCGTGCTTGTATGCAGCAGTATCCAATTCACCATTGAGTGCAGCGGTTATCATAGCGCGTGTATAAGAAAGCTTCATACGATTTCCCGTTCCATAGGAGCCACCGGTCCATCCGGTATTTACCAAATATACTTTCGTATTGTATTTTTCAATTTTCTCTCCCAGCATATGGGCATATACATCGGGATGCAGCGGCATAAAAGGCTCCCCAAAAAGTGTAGAAAAAGTTGGCACCGGTTCTGTAATTCCCTGCTCCGTACCGGCTACTTTGGAGGTAAAGCCCGTCACAAAATGGTACATTGCCGCATTTTTATCAAGCCGGGAAATAGGAGGCAGAACACCAAAACTATCTGCAGCCAAAAAAATAATAACTTTGGGAATACCCCCGATTCCAGGAATCGCTACATTAGGAATAAATTCTATCGGATATCCCACACGTGTATTTTCGGATAAGCTGTTATCATCATAATCCGGCTTACGCGTAATCGGATCAATAACAACATTTTCCACAAGACTGCCAAAACGGATCGCATGATAAATTTCCGGTTCATTTTCAGGATTCAAATGAATGCACTTTGCATAACACCCGCCTTCAAAATTAAACACGCCTGTATCAGACCAGCCATGTTCATCATCCCCAATCAATATACGTTCAGGATCTGCAGAAAGTGTAGTCTTACCTGTACCGGAAAGACCGAAAAAGATAGCCGTTTCTTTTGTTTTGGGATCCATATTGGCAGAGCAATGCATCGGCAGGATATCTTCCTGCGGCATAAGATAATTCATAATAGCAAAGACAGCTTTTTTTATTTCTCCAGAATACTGTGTTCCGGCAATAAGTACCAGTTTAGCTTCATAATCAATAATAATAGCTGCTTCTGAATGAACCCCATCTGTCAAGGGATCACACATAAAGCTGGGGGCGGCAATAATAGTAAAATCCGGCTCTCCGAACTTCTCTAATTGCGATTCTGTAGGGCGTATCAACAGATCATGCATAAATAAATTTTGACTTGCATACTCATTTACAATACGAAACTTTTTTGTACTTGCCGGATCGGCACCGGCAAATCCATCAAATATAAATATATCTGTATTTTGCAGATAAGCAGTCAATTTTCCCTTTAACATATCAAATTTTTGTTTACTAATAGGCCTGTTAACATTGCCCCAGCAAATTTTGTCATGAACAGCAGGTGTATCGACAATAAATTTATCCTTTGAAGCTCGGCCTGTAAATTTACCGGTATTGACAAATAATGCACCTGTTTCGCTTATAATTCCCTCCCCCCTTTTAACAGCTTCTTCTGTCAAAACCGCAGGGGGTAAATTACGGTGTACAGATTTCAGATTATGCATTCCCAGTTTTTCTAAACCAAATGTCTCCATCGCTGTTCCTCCTTCATAACTGATTTTCCTATAATCTACAGTTATACATCAATTGAGTTATTATTCTTTCTATCTGTAGGATATCGCATGCTGTCGATACTGTAAAATACTGGGTTTCGATACTTATCCATAAAAAAATTTGATAGCTGTTTTAGAAAAACAAAAAGACCTGATGGACACTAAATCCTTCAGATCTTTTCTTTCTATTAAAATTCAAAGTTTTTAACAAAATCAATAAATACTTTTGCAATTCGCAAATTCACAACTTCCGGATGATATAGCAGCCATGTCTTTCGAATAAGATCCTGTCCCTGTTCATCTTGAAGTTTATACGTATATATATCATCCAGCCCCCGAATAATCCGTGAGGGAACAATGCCATACCCTAATCCCGCTTTGATCATTTCCCGGCAAGTTGCCAGCCGGTCTACTTTCATATTGATTAAAGGCGGATTATTAAAATGCTGCCGCCACCATTTATCAATACGCAATTTTATCATACCGTCGGTATCATAATCAATACGTGGCAGAAAAGGGATATCTTCTAATTGAAATGCCTGACTAGATGCGATGCATATCGGTTCTTCATATAGCACTTCCCGTGTAGAACATGCCCCGTAATCGGCACTAACAAATCCAATATGAATTTGCTGATTGTCTAATAATTTGCTAACATCCTGACTCCAGGTCGTAGTAACATTAAAATCAATATTAGGATATAGTTCTTTAAATTTCTTTAATACTTGGGGCATAGTAAACATAGTAAAATAACTGGATGCCCCGATAAATAATACCCCGCGCATACTGGTATCCAAATTTGACACTTCTTCACGAATATGGCGCATTTGCTGCATCATACTCTCTGCAACACGTGCCAGATACTCTCCTTCTGTTGTAAACGTAACTCCCTTATGTCCTCGATTCACTACCGTCACATTGAAACATTGTTCAATATGCTTTAGCCGTGCTGTCAAAGCGGGCTGAGAAATATACAAAAGCTGCGCTGTTTTCGTAATATTCTTTTCTTTATAAAGAATATATAATATCTGCCAATCTCGATCATCCAATAGATATCCCTCCTTTTTCTGTTTTGTATGCTTTAATAATACTATTAAACGATACAACTGTAAATTAAATACATCGTATTCACAAAAAAACTGCTACACCCCATTCGTACAAAGGTTCGTGTAGCAGTTAGAACTATGTCTGCCGTATCGTATGTATCGTCTTAAAGGTAATCAGGGTGACTGTCCATAAAAACATCCATTTCCTTAATACACATAGCCGGATTTATACTAACACGTTGTTTCACACACAAGAAAACAGTAAGAATTGATAATTTCAGTCTCAATTCTTACTGTTTTCCCAACAGATTAATTTCCTGCCAAAATACGCATTAGCGCAATTGCCATCGTCACGTTGGCAACACCGCCAAGGCGTGTAGATACTTGAGCAAACGGCATCAATTCCAATCGTTTACCGGCAGTTAGAATCGCAACATCACCCGTTCCGCCCTGTCCGCTGTGACAAGCGACTACCATAGCTGCTTCCACTGGATTCATATTCAATTTCTGACTGATAAACCATGCAGTTGCAATAAGAGAGGCCACTGTTATGAAAATAATAACAAGATATGCAGGATTGGTAAATACAGCGACAACATTTTTCCAAGGTGTCATAGCAACGCCTACACCCAGCAATAACGGGGGAGTGAAAAGAACGATAAAGCGAAACAAAGCATGTGCGCCTTGATCCACATAATCGGGTACAAGTCCGGCAGCCTTCAAGCAAACTGCGGTCACCAGCATAACAATAGGCGCTGGTAAACCAATGACAGAATCCACCCAAGTCCCGCCAATAAACAAGGAAAACGCAAATAAAGCAACGTTAAGCATTTTCGTATTATCAATAGGTATTTTCTTTTTTTCTTCTTCAGCAATCGCTGCTGCTTTTAATACTTCATCATCACCAGTTTTTAATAAGTTTCCATTTCCCGTATACTCAGGATGCTTTTGTCCTAACATGTTTAATCCACCGGAAATAACAATAGCCAGAAGACTCCCCAACATAACACAAGGAAGAACAGAGGCAAAAATGGCATCTTGTTCCGTTCCCATGATAGAAGAATACCCCATTGAAAGCGGAAGAGCACCTTCTCCCACGCCGCCGGCAAGTATAGGGATGACAATAAAGAAAAATGTATGATACCAGCCAATACCAAGAAGCACACCTGCTAAAGTACCTACTGCCATAGCCACAATAGTACCGATAACTAAAGGTACAAACATCTTAAGAAATGCTTTTACTAATACATATCGATTCATGCTGCAGATACTGCCTACTACTAAACAAGCAATATATACATATAAGAAATTAGTAGTCTTCATAAAGGTTACAATAGATGTTACAGCCAGTTTCGGAATCAAATCGACATATACCAAATAGGAAGGAAGAAAAGTAGCCATAATAACCGTGCCGCCAACATATTTTAAAAGCGGGATGCGTCCGCCCAATTCCGCGCAAGCATATCCATAAAGTGCCAGCAACGTCATGCCTCCGATAAGTCCCGACGGCATAAGACCTCTGTTTACTGCTAAAAACATACAAACAAGCATAAATAAATAGATGCCCAAGGGAACGATATTGATTTTAATTCCAAAAAGCTTCGATTGAAATGTCGACCGCTCCAATGCCCCATTCTGTGTCTCTAAATTTAACATAATCCAGCCTCCTAATAAATGAATTCTTCCCTGCTAATTAATATTTACTTTTATCCATAGCTTTAGACGATATGCTTTATGAGTTTATAGTACTGTATTATGACTATTTTGTAAAATATGGAATGTTGATACCCGTCCATAAAAATTTATAATAACTATTATGCTAATTTGTTATACATATATGTTTATTTATGATAAAATTACATCTTCGCATAGAGATTATTATGAATATACCTATCTCATTATTGCACCATCAAAAAATGCAGATACATATAAGAAAATATATTTCTCCCATGTATCTGCATACGGATACTGTATCCAAGTCAAAATGATTAATATAACTACATAGTATCCCTCATTTTTATTTTTGATACGCTTTAATAATCTTTAATTTTGGTAAAACTTTTTTATCGATCACAAACCAACCAATCACAAACGATATCAAAAGCAGTGGTAATGTAATCCAAAGATTACCAATGCATGCTTTGTATATTAAAAACGTAAGAGGCATCGTCGTACCTGTAAATGAACTAATCAGCATTCCACTCGGGATACTGCTCCCTAATCCTACTGCTTTAGCAGTACTTGTAACCATGGCAGCGGTCCATGTAGCACAATAAAAATAGGGAATAAATGCGATTGTACAAAAAAATATACTGCGAAAAATATTTCCATTTGTCACAGCAACGCACATGGCTACTTTATAAGGCAATGCCCCTAAATCCGCAAAAGGAAGAAAATTATTGCCTAGTAAAATAATAGTCATAATAATAAGAATAGGCACCATCAGTAACGCTGTAGTAATAACTGCCGGATCCCCAAATAAAATGGCAGGATCTAACCCAATAAAAATAGATCGTCCTTTTAATTTGGCATCCGTAATTTCTTTTGCCCGTGCAGAAATCGGTTTCAATCCAGTAACAAACAATCCCGTCATTTTAGGTAAAAGCAACATGACTGCTGCCATGTTTACTCCTAAACCAAATGCTTTATAAATATCATACCCAGCACACACCCCGATACCCAATCCTAAAATCAATCCTATGACAAGCGGTTGTCCAAATGGCCCCATATATTTGCGCAATGTATCCATATTAATATTCACATCTTTTACGCCGGGGATATGGTCAAATAAAAGATTAAGCGGCATAACAATAGGTAAATTCATTAACGCATGCAAAGCAGGAATAGTAACTCCCGGAATTTTATAATAATTGCTAATTAAAGGAGATGCCCAATCAGACATTTTAAACATCACTAACGCAGTAAAAGCGGCTGCTGTTACTGCGTTAAAAATATTGTTTGTAGTAAAATATACAAACGCACCCATTGACAGAGAATGGTGATAATTCCAAATATCAACACTGAGTGTATTGGTCTTATTTAAAACAAGTAATACCATATTCATTACCATAATAAGGAGTACAATTATGGGAACAATCGGAGTACTCCAGCCAATTGCTGCCACTGTCCCAAATCCCATATCTATGACATTAAGGTTTACTCCCATATGAGCAACCATGGCCTTAGTCGCAGGCCCCAGATCATTAGCCATAAACTGAATAATAACTTTCAAGCCAATAAAACCCGCCCCCACTGTTAATGCACTATGTAAAGCCTTATCCAAGGATACACGAAATACTACGGCAAGAAAGAAAATAATAATTGGCAATAAAACCGTAGGGCCTGCTTGGATAATACCTTTAAAAATAGAAAAAAAATCCATAAAAACACCTTCTTACTGTAAGTATTTTATCTTTTTGACAGATTATAAATTAACTATTCGACATTCTCGCTATACAAAAAAACACGGACAAATCTAAGAAGAAATACTTCATACACTTATCCGTGTCCTTATATTGTACAGCCAAATATTTTAAAAATTAACTACAAATATATTAAAAATCTTCATGCACCGATGAGAAACACTTCACCTTGGAAGCCTTCCCAGTTTCTATCTACTTGACAATAACAGATACTCCATCCGGAATAATCGTAATTTTAGGATTTTGTATTCCCTTATGCCACAATATATCATCCGCTTGCTGCAAAGCATCTTCAAAGGTTTCTGCATATCTTAAATGCATATCTTCCACAAGCTGTTTGGGAGCTCGCGTTACCATAATAATCGTAAAATGAAGCAGCAGCCGCAATAGGATTTGTGATTCCCACTGATCAAATACAGTTTCATTTCGACTGCGGCTTATTATGATATTCATCGCTTGCTGAATATCCGATGACTCTTTTAAGGTATTGTAAAAATCAATTCCGCCATGTCCGTCACTGCAAGCAGAGCACATAATAATAACGCCTCCCTCTTTGCAAGTTGCTTCTGCTGCCGTCATCCCTTTTACTGACTGATACAAATTTTGATCTAAGGGATATCCGCCATTGGTAGATACTACAATATCGGCAGGCACCGGCCGAACACCCGCAAGAGCCATTTCAAACTCAACCCCTTGATAATGTGCTTTCTCACAGTCTCCGGCAAATGCAGCAATAATTTTTTTATCAGCATTGATGACAACATTACAGATAAACGCCAATTTAGCAGCTTTCGCTGCATACAACATATCCTCATGAATCGGATTTCCCTTAAGAATTCCTGTACGTGCATTGGGATTATCAATGAATTCAGAACAATGATTCGCTAGGACGGTCACCTGACTGGCAATTCCCGGAAGAACAGACTTTCTTCCGCCCGACATGCCTGCAAAGAAATGAGGTTCTATAAATCCTTCAGATATAAGTAAATCTGCATTGGCAGCCGCTTTATTAATGCGGCAGTCTCCACCAGAAGGCAATGTTCCCACACTGACCATATCGTCATCATTTCGACTCACATGAATAATAAATGATTCCTTATTTGCTATTTCAGCCCCATATTTTTGAATTAATTCATCTTTTGTCGGTGGACGGTGCATACCTGTAGCCACCAATATACTGATAACAATATCCGGATTAGCCGCGCGTAATTCCTTTAATAACTGCGGCATAATAATATGGCTGGGAACCGGACGCGTATGATCACTGGAAATGATAACACACGTTGACTTTCCTTTAGCCAGTTCACTTAATCTCGGACTGCCAATTGGATTAGCTAAGGCTTCCGAAACAAGTTCTGTTTCCGTTTTAGCCGCTTTATATTCGTGTGCATGAGAAACTAATATGCCTGCCACTCTTTCATCAGGCAGGGAAATCTCTAGTGTCTCCTGTCCAAACGGTAAGGTAATTTTTTTCATAATTAAATGAATTCTCCTTTTAGATATACATTTATTTTTTAATCTGCTGTTTCATATTTTCTTTGTATTTCTATGACCCGGAAAACTATTTCACCAACGTAACAGTAACATATCAAATTTTATTTTTAATAGGTTTAAATACAACAGCAAATATGGCAAATAGTACAACGGTACCAGCAAGGAACATCGCACCCGCTTGATACAACAAAGACGGGTCAACAGCACTTGCAGCTAAAGCCTCTCTTTTAACAACGGGGATCAAGAAATTCAGTGGTCCGGCTATCATATAAATATATATACTGACGATCGTCAGCAAAATAATAGAATGCTTCATGGAAAATTTATATAATTCGCCTTCTTCCCCTACAATATTGGTAACAGCAGCCGCGATAGCAATAGATTGCGGAGAAATCATTTTCCCCAATCCTCCGCCGGCTAAATTAGCGCCTACTCCCAAAAAACCAGATGAGCCGATTGCTTCAAACGCCGTCGTTTGCAGTTTGGCAAACAATGCATTCGCAGATGTATCAGAACCGGTTACAAAAGTACCAATCCAACCAATGATTGATGCAAATAAAGGAAATAAAGCGCCGCTGCCTGCTACAAAATATCCCATAGTAGTAATCATTCCCGAATTATTGCCCACGTATGCATATCCAAGAACAGAGCCAATCACCACAAATGTCCACCTCAATTGTTTACATGAACTAATAAAAATTTTTATGGCTCGAATCGGAGAAACCCGAAGCACAATACACGATACTAAAGCGGCTAATACAATTGCCGTACCGGCAGCAGACAACCAATTTAAACTAAATATCATGGGCAGCGCTTTATGCGTAGTTCCACTGATAATAGCATTATTTATTATTGGCACCGGGAACGCGATCGTTACTGTATTCAACAAGGCTAACACCGATTTAATACCCCAGTCGGCAATCATAATAATCAGGATAATAAACGGGCTCCATGCACGAATAACATCTTTCATGTGAAGTTTTTCTTTATTTTCCTCAATAGGCACATCATTTTCAAACCTGAAAATAGCAGCCGGTTTCCAAATTTTCAAGAACAGCGTCATACAAACCAAACACGCAATGGATGCCGTAATATCGGGCAAAACGGGTCCTAAAAAATAAGAAGTCAAACCTAATACGATCGCAAACGAACCGGAACAAACCACGATAGCAGGAAACAACTCCCATACCCCTTTGATTCCGGACATAACAATAACAATATAAAAAGGAATAATAATACCGATTAAAGGTAAAATCCAAGCTAATAGGCGCGAAATATTAGCACTATCCAGCCCTGTTACTTGTGCCGCAACCAAAACAGGAATCCCTAGTCCGCCAAAGGCTACAGGAGCTGTATTAGCTAATAACGCCAGACAAGCGGCATATCTCGCTCTAAACCCAAGACCGACAAGCATTGCTGCGGTAATCGCAACGGGAGTACCAAAACCGGCAGCCCCTTCAAGAAAAGCGCCAAAACAAAAACAAATTAATAATACTTGCAGACGACGATCATCGGTAATAGAAGATATCGATTTTTTTATAATTTCAAACTGTCCGGTCTCCACAGTTAAATTATATAAAAACGTCGCTGCAAGTACAATCCAGCCAATAGGAAAAAAACCATAGACGAAGCCGTGAACTGCTGACACAACAGCTAAGTTCAGCGGCATTTGGAAAAACAGCACTGCCAAGGCAATTGCCAAGCCGGCAGTCATTAAACCCGCCCAATAGCCCTTTACTTTGAGAATCACTAGCACTAAAAAGAAAAAAACGATCGGAATAAATGCAATTAACGCGGATAACGCCATGTTACCCATTGGATCAAACACTTGCGTATACATAAAACATCCACCTCCTTATAATACTTTCCACTTTTTATTATCTTGAATTGTAAAATGAAGTGCGACAAGTAATAAAAATAGCTCATAGAGCTGACCTCGTGTAAAATGAAGTTACCACACACCATTAAACGGAGGTTATCTTATGAGCTACCACCATTTTAGCATGTTTGACCGTGCGCGTATACAAGCACTTCATACTCTTGGTTATTCAACTAGACAAATTGCTATACAGACAGGACGACATCATTCGAGTATCGCACGGGAATTAGTTCGTAACACAACAAAAGATATCTATATAGCAGAGGAGGCTCATCAATGCTATAAAAAGCGAAGAATCCATTCCAAACCTCGTGGCAAGTATGATAAAACTATCGCGGCTATAGTGGAAGAAAAACTGCTTTTAACATGGTCTCCTGAGCAAATTGCACAAACAGCTGCCTTAGGAAAAGTCAGTTTTAAAACCATATATAACTGGATGTATCAAGGGAAACTTTCCCTTGACGAAACGGTATTTCGACACAAAGGAAATCGTCGTTGTCCACCAGAAACGCGTGGTACATTTGTAGCCGGTCTATCAATTTCTGATCGACCGAAAGAGGCAAAAGATCGGCAGATATTTGGACATTGGGAGCTTGATTCTATGGTTTCAAGCCGCGGAAAAAGCAAAGGTTGTTTTGCTACTTTTGTAGAGCGAAAAAGTCGGCTGTATATAGTGCTAAAAATGTCAGACCGCTCTTCCCTTAGTATGCAGAAAGCGATTGAATATCTCTACAGCATCCTACCCTTGAACGCTTTTAAAACAGCAACGACAGATAGAGGAAAAGAGTTCTCCTGTTATAAATCAGTAAAAGAAAAACTAGGAATTGACATGTATTTTGCAGACCCCTATTGTTCCTGGCAGCGGGGCAGCAATGAAAATTCCAATGGATTACTCAGAGAATTTTACCCTAAGAAGACCGATCTTTCTCTCGTAGACGAAAAGGAACTCATACACAATGTATTTCTGATTAATTCAAGACCACGAAAATGTTTAGGTTGGAAATCTGCTATTGAAGTCTTTTTACACGAACTGTCGCACTTGACTTGACAATTCGCCATATTAAAAAAAAGTATTCATAGTTATACAAATACGGCAGCCTATGATTTATAATACAAGACGGATTCGAGTTGAACTTAATCATGCGGCAACTGCAAATATATTAAGTGGAAAGATAACAGAAAACAAGCATCTATTAAAAGGAGTTCAAATAATAGATAAAATTAATTAGGGAAAAATATGTAATACAATTGCATATGAAAATCCTCTTATTTTAAGATACCTTAAAATAAGAGGATTTTCATATATTATAGGTATTTTACATACTTATATCATTTTTTTTACAAAGGTTGGTTAGTATGTATATAAGTTGAATTATTTTCAAGAAAGGAGGAACGTATGGATACATCTTTATTATTTGTATCATCCACATTGTTTTGGACACTTTCTTCTGAACAATGGTTTCGTCTGGCAAAAACTTATGGGTTGGGGGGAATTGAGATATGGGCGCAGCAACTGGAAAGCAACAAAATTTCCGCAGAAGAAGTTCGTCGTGCTGCCAGATATTATGGATTACATACAACAATACATAATTACAGTTGGGATATTAATTTGCTTTCTTTAAATCGTTCACAGCGATCGGTTGCGGTTCATTTAACTAAAAAAGCGATAGAATTAGCATCCTATCTTAACTCTTTACAAGTAACGATCCATCCGGGGAAAGAGCTTTTTTGTATGCCCGGGGCTGATTATGATTTGTTATTAGCCGAATCTGCGAACAGTTTGGGCAGGTTTGCGCAAGGTCAGGGAACTACAGCATCTTTTGAAATTATGGAAAAAATACCAAAAGAACGTGTTACGTCCGTTGAGGCAATTTATCGCATGGAAGCAGCTGGCAATAAAGCCATTTGCTGGAAATATACAGAAGATATTGCGCATTGTGATAGTACGGAAGAAATACTGCATACAGCAGCGGTGTTAAACGGACGAATCAGTGAATTTCATTTGAGTAATAAAAAAGGAATACAACGGCATATAACGGATATGGCAGCAGGAGATTTCAATCTACCGGAGATAGTCAAGGAATTATCTTCATATAACATTCCTTTTATTTTGGAAGGAATGGATATATCACCTGCATCATCGGTGTTCCATAATGCTTTATCATATTTAGGAGTTGAAAAAAAACATGAAGATAAAATGGAGAAACATGATAGTTCTTTTAACATGCTGTGTTACGGCAACCATTCTTTTAACCGCCTGCGGTAGTGATGAGACGAATAATTCATCAGCAGCTAAGGGGGAGGTTAATTTATATACATCACAGCCAGAGGCAGATGCACAAAAATTAATTGCTTCATTTAATAAAAAATATCCCGATATAAGAATAAAAGTATTCCGCTCAGGCACTGAAGAAATTGTGAGTAAAATTATGGCTGAAAAAAAGATGGGAAAAGTTCAAGCGGATGTAGTACTGGTTTCTGATGCGGCGATATTTGAACAACTAAAAAAACGAGATATTATGGATGCATATGAATCACCGGAAGCTAAAAATATACCGGCAGAACTAGTGGATAAGGATCATACCTATGTAGGTACTAAAGTAATGGCTACGGGTATCATATATAATACGAATATTATAAAACAGCCGCCAGTTTCTTTTAAAGACTTGCTGGCTCCTGCATATAAAAATCAGGAAATTATACCTAGTCCGCTTTATTCTGGCGCAGCAGCGTATAATTTATCGATACTTACACGTACGTCTGGGTTGGGGTGGGATTTTTATCAAGGGTTAAAAGATAATAATGTCATGGTAGATAAAGGAAATGGGAATGTTTTAAATGCTGTAAGTGAAGGAACTAAAGGGATAGGGCTTATTGTAGATTATATGGCAATACGGGCAAAGGCCAAGGGAGCTCCAGTAGATTTTATCTATCCATCCGAAGGAGTACCGGTCATTACAGAACCGATTGGGGTAGTTAAAAATTCAACTAATGAAAATTTAGCCAAAATATTTGAGGATTTTGTTCTTTCTGAAGAGGGACAAAAAATAACGGCAGATATAGGATATACACCGATTCGTAAAGGGATACAAGTGCCTGAAGGATTCAAATCTATTGATGAGATGAAGATTCTAGCTGGAAATATAACGGAAATAGTTAAAAACAGGGATGTAGATAAACAAAAATTTACGGTGTTATTTCAATGAATATAAAAAAATATATAAATTTTTCAATATCGTTAAAAAATTTATTGATAGGAACCATTGCATTGTTTTTGTTTATGTTCCCGGTAATACGGCTTATTTTGCTTTCTATATCGACAGAATCCCAAACTTGGACATTTGCGCAATATAAAATTTTGATTACTGATATAAGAGCAGAAGCAGCTATTTGGAATACGGTATATATTTCATTTGCGGCATCTTTCATTTCTGCGGCTGGAGGTATTATTACAGCATTTTTTGTAGCATATACTAATTTACGGCATAAAAATATCATTGAATTATTGGTGTTTTTACCCTTTGTGATTCCTGCATATGTGATAACCTTGTCATGGACGGAATTAACCGCTTCTAATGGTTTTTTGTCGATGGTATTGGAAAAGATAGGCATATCTCCTATCAATTTATATTCTGCAGGAGGAATTATTGTTGTACTGGGAATTTGCCATATTTCAGTTGTTTATGCGGCAGTTGTACATATGTTACGAAAGGTGCCGCTGGAAACAAGATGGACAGCTCAGGTTTCGGGGTGTCCCGTATGGAAGTCATTGATTAAAATAGATTTACCAATGGTTATGCCAGCTGTTGCCGGGGGTACTGCATTAGCTTTTTTGGCAGATATAGATAATTTTGCGGTTCCTGCTTTTTTGGGAATTTCTTCTAATATTCCTGTATTAAGTACATATATTTATGAGAAAGTAATAAGTTTTGGACCTGATTCATTTGCCTATGGAGCCGTTTTATCTGTCATTTTGTCGGGCATTGCATTAAGCGGAGCTGGTTTAGCGTCTATGATGAGTCATAAAGAAAAAATTATGGAAAATGCACAAGAAGATTATGCTATCCGTATTTCATTTTCTTCTAAGAAGCGGCAGTTGATAGAGGGGGGAATTTTTTTCGTACTGGCATTGTTCAGCATTATTCCTTTTATCTATATGGCAGGTAATGCAATGGTGACAGGGAGTATACTTTCTGCGACTCCATTTAATTTAACATGGGATAATTATTATTTTGTTTTTACAAATAATGGGTTGAGGGAAGCAGTATGTAATAGTTTTTTTATGGCGGGAACGGCGATGGTTCTTTGTCTGGGGATGGGAACATTGATTGCTTATTTTTTGGTACGGGATCATTCCAGGGCAGCTGTGTTTTTAAGTCAATGTGCTTCTATAACGTACTCTGTCCCGGGAATCGTATTGGCGCTGGCACTTATTTTTTATTGGTCTCAACCTGTTCCCGGAATCAATACAGGCCTATATGGATCGTATAGTATTCTTATTTTAGGATATGTGACACGGTATATGATTATTCAAATTAAAAATAGTGCCGCTGCGTTTGCAACCATTTCTGAAGTATCGGAGCAAGCGGCTTTAATATCAGGAAGTTCGTATATTCGGATGTGGGTTGCTGTTATTGTGCCACAATTGGTGGCGCCGGCATTATCAGGCGCATTTTTTATTTTTTTGTCAGCATTTACAGAACTTACCATGTCTTCGGTTATGTCTTCTGCTTCTACTAAAACAATTGGTCTTGCTATATTTAATCTGCAGCAAGGGGGGGATTATAATTTAGCGGCAGCTGTTTCCATTATTCTTATTATTATAATAGCAATTGTATTAGGGATACAGAAGATTTTTGAAGAATGGTATACAAAAAGGGGAATATGATTGCAATGAGTCTTGTTATTGATAGGATTTCTATGAATTATGGACATACAAAAGTACTGGATAACGTATCTGCTATTATTCAGAAGGGGGAATTCCTTTCCATATTAGGCCATTCCGGCTGTGGAAAAACTACTCTCCTTAAAATTTTGGCAGGTTTTATCAAACCGGCAGAAGGCCAAATTTTATTACATGATGTTTTATATTCTAATAACAGAAAAATTGTATCGCCGGGAAAAAGAGACATGGGAATGGTGTTTCAGTCCTTTGCTTTATGGCCTCATATGACCATTAGACAGCATATCGAATTTCCGCTGCAATGTCGAAGCAGCCGGTGGAGATCAAAGAAAGAACAGGAAAAAGCCGTTGAAAATGCGTTGGAAATAACCGGACTTACGGAGTTGCAGCAGCGATATCCGCATCAGCTATCGGGGGGGCAGCGGCAGCGGGTGTCTTTGGCACGAGCCATTGCCGCAAGACCGTCTCTGCTTCTTATGGATGAACCTCTTTCGGCACTAGATATTGACTTACGTGTTTCTATGAGAAAAGAAATTCGGCGTATTCATCAATTGATCGGTACCACTGTGATTTTTGTTACGCATGATCAGGGAGAGGCACTTTCTTTATCTGATCGGATTATGGTACTTCATAAAGGATGTGTAGAACAGATAGGAACACCAGAGGAAATCTATCTTCATCCGCAGACACCCTTTACAGCTGCGTTTATTGGAAGATGTAATTTTATTAAAGGTGAATGGCAAGGGACTTCATTTCATTCTGCCGACGGTAAATTGTTTTATCAAGGAGACATCGCCGATATTTTTCATCAACAGCAGATATGTCCACTTCGACCGGAACAACTTCATATTATTCGAAGTGGCAGCGGATTGGCTGGAATTATTAAGGAAAAGCAATATATAGGCAGGGAAATTCATTATGTCGTATCTTGTAAGGAAAACATGTTTAATGTATATGCGCCGACAGAAGAAAATTATGCCATAGGAGAGGAGCTGTATCTTAATTGCCAGTAAAATCATTATTTGATTTGCATACCCATACCGTTGCCAGTGGACATGCATATAGTACGTTGAAAGAAAATTTGGCAGCGGCTAAAGCAAAGGGGCTCATAGCAATGGGAACATCTGATCATAGCCCTGGAATGCCGGGCAGTGCAGAAAAAACTTTTTTTCAAAACTATCGTATTTTCCCAAAAAGTGTAAACGGTATCCGTCTTTTAAAAGGAATGGAGGTCAATATTACTGATTTTGAAGGAAATTTAGATGGAGGTCAGGTTATGAGAGAAATGGAGTATGTCATTGCAAGTCTTCATTCTCACTCTATTCAGCCGGGATCAGCAGAAGAAAATACACAAGCGGTTATTGGCGCAATGAAAAATCCTTGGGTAAAAATTATAGGACATCTTGATGATGGGCGGTATCCTATGGATTACGAAAAAGTTGTACAAGCCGCATCCAGTTTTGGAGTAGCGTTGGAACTCAATAACAGTTCTCTATTAGATTCTTCAGCCAGGGAAAACGGAAGGCATTGGGGGCGTATTTTGATTCAACAGGCGGCAATACATCATTCATATATAGTTATGGGAAGTGATGCACACATTTGGTGTGATGTAGGGCGAATGGATGAAGCACAAAAAGTAATTGAAGAAATATCTTTTCCTAATGAAAAAATTTTAAATTATACGCAAAGCGGTTTGGAATGGATTCTTCGTAAGCGATAAATACCAGTGAATTTCAAGGTAAACCATATATGGTTATGAACCACATAAAAAATTCAACAGGCTAATCTATTTTTCGTTATTTAGAAAATATGAACGATGTCTGGATTTAATCTACTATTTTGGGTTTTCCTATATCTCCCGTTGTTCCCTGGCGTGGAGAAGTTCGAAAAAGATTTTTCCAAGCGCGATAGAAGGTAGAGTAGTTTCGAAAACCACTGTCATAGCAGACTGTTGTAAGAGGAAATCCTTGTTGAATTAGATTGCGCGCAAGGAGAAGTCGTTTGGTTGTAATATAATTTGCCAAAGAATACCCTGTTTCATTTTTGAACAGATGCATAAGATAGTCGGGACTGATATAAAAAAGAGAGGCAATGTCTGGGATAGAGAGGTCATTTGTCAGATGTGTATTTATATATTCTATGATAGTTTGTATTTTACCATTTTGGTTTCCTGTTTTGACGTAACCGATGTGATGTTCACGGACGTCTCGAGCCAGGAAAAGCATGAACTCCAGAAAAAGAGTTTGCTGTAAAATAGGACTATCTTCTTTTTTTTCATTAAAGGCTTGGCGTATGCGGCATGAAATTCCGTATATATTGCTGACTTCTTGAGGTTGCCGAAGAACATGGGAACGAGCTTCACTAAATATGCAGGATAAATCGCAGCCTTGCTTGCGGTACACTTCAAAAAACATAGGAGACAAGTAGGCTATTATGCGTTCATAGTTGGCCGTGTTGTGGACAATTGGACGATGAAGCTGTCCTGCTTGTACGAGAACAATATCATAAGGCTGGAGCGAATATGTTTTTCCTTCTATTTCATATTGCACATCGCCTTGAAAAAAAAGAGTAATTTTGTCAAAATCATGATAATGATAAGGAAATTTTTGATCTGTACGGTCTGAAATATAAAATAAACGCAATTGTTCAGCAAGATAGCCTATTTTTTGATACATAACAGCCTCCTCGATATGACAGGATTTGCAATAATTATAGCATTATTTTCATATAATTACCAATTTCGGTTATGTATAATAGAAATCGTAAAGAAATTATGTCATAGCTGGTATGGAGGGAAACAAATTAATGAAATTCGTTAAAATGCATGGTTTAGGCAATGATTTTGTTTTTTTTGAAGATAAAAATGGGTCTGGCAAAGATTTTTCTCAGTTGGCAGTGCAGCTTTGTGATCGACATACAGGTATTGGTGCTGATGGTATTATAGTTATTGTACCAAGCGATAAGGCTGATGTGCGTATGCGCATTATTAATGCCGATGGTAGTGAAGCTGAAATGTGTGGCAATGGAATTCGGTGTTTTGCTAAATATGTTTATGACCATCAAATCATTGATAAAAAGCAATTTACCATAGAAACATTAGCCGGTATCATGAAACCGGAGGTCATTATTGGGAATGACGGCAAAGTTAGCCTTGTCACAATCAATATGGGGAAACCATTTACAGACCGTGCGCTCATTCCAATGAACGGACCTGCGGGGCCGGTTGTGGATGAACCGATTAATATTGACGGAACAGTCTATAAAATAACCAGTCTCTTAATGGGAGTCCCGCATACGATGACATATATGCGCGATGTAGATACTGTTGACTTACCTGTATTAGGACCAAAATTTGAAACAAATCCATTATTTCCACGTAAAACTAATATGAATTTTATTCAAGTAGTTGATAATAAAACAATAAAAGTTCGCACGTGGGAACGCGGAGCAGGAGCAACACTGGCGTGTGGTACGGGGTCTTGTGCTTGTGCGGTGGGATCCTATCTCAATGGATTTACAGGTCGCAGTGTTGATGTAAATTTATATTTGGGGACTCTTCATATTGAATATAACGAAGAAGATGGCAACGTATATATGACCGGACCGGCGGCAGTTTCATTTGAAGGGGAATGGATGGATGAATAAATTTTTATCCGAAAATCCGAAATATCCATTGGTTTATAAATTGTAGAATTTTTATTAAGATTGCATCGGGGGAATCCATTTGTTTTTGAGGGAACAGCTCATTGCCGGTAATAGTGTATGATGTTTCCCGGCCCTGTTCATCCGGAGCGGTACGTATTTTTACGTATAGCTCCGGTTTTTTGTCTTTTGGAATATATACAGCGAATGTTGCCAATGTCTGAATTGCACGCGGGGTGCTGCTGGTCCGCCAGATACTATTATCGGGACCGTCATGGCGATCTTGGCTGAAAGCGATAAAATCTGACAATGTATAAGGTGGTTTTCCTGTTTGGAGAAGTTCGTTGATGCGGGAGTATCGGGTGAGACTTGATTTTCCGATAGTTATATTGGATTTCTGTAAATCGGGGTCAAGATAGTGATTGGTATGAGCTAATATATTATTCTGCTGTATGTTTATTTTATAGTTTCCGTTATCGGCAATTTCGATACTTGCTATTTTATCAGCATCTGCCAAAAGAATAAATTTTGGACCTAGAAATAATTCTCTATGAGATAAGGCTTCATCAACATTACTGCATTCTCCCAGCATTACCTTTAAAAGGGATTGCTTGGCATGAAGCATCTGATTTCGTTCTTTCTTTGGGATATAAGAAGCAGAAGCAGAAAAAACGACAAGTCCTTTTTCATTTATACCACCGCGGAGAGAACGTTTTTTCATATCACCGGCGAAAATACCGTAATAACGATAGGGGCTATCTTCGATAAGTCGCATTTCCTGCCATTGCGGCTGCCAATCTCGATTTTTAACGATGAGCGTGCCACCGCCCTTTACCCATGGAGCACCGGTTGCGGCAAAAAGAGTACAAGCAGAGGCAGATACGGTGTTTGCGATACAGATTATAAGACATATACTTGTTTTCCATATCATCTACATCACTCACTTTACTAGGAGAATATAACAATCCTATTTATACTATAAATCTTATTTTTATAGTATAAAATATAAGTGAAAAATAAAAAAGAAAATATATTATAAATGTTTAACAACAGCAATTGGTGTATACAATATATCAATTGCTGTTGTTGTATAAAAAGAAAAATATATTCGCGATTTTATGATATGTAGTATAATAAACGTATTGAAATAAGAACAACATAAACGGGGGATAAGGATGTGTGACATATGTTGAAAGATATAAAAAATAAACTTATTGTTTCCTGTCAGGCATTGCCTAACGAACCACTGCATAGTTCTTTCATTATGGGACGTATGGCAATGGCAGCTAAAATGGGAGGTGCTGCTGCTATCAGAGCACAGGGAGTTGAAGACATTAACGAAATCATCAACGTTTTCCTGATGCGGTTGCACGTACTGCGTGGTACATTGATGCGCATGGCGAAAAAGTCGGCGAATATTTGACGTCGGGAGAGTTTTATGAAATTCCCTATCGTACGATGGTGAGATGTATTTCTGTCTGTTTTATTTTGGAAGCTTCCATGCGGATACAGCCGACTTGCATGAGTATAGGTGAAGCGGTCGGCATTGCAGCGGCATGGGCGAAAAAACACAATATACAAGTTAATGCACTTGATTGGAACGACATACCGGCAGCAGAACGCAGTTATGTAAGCAAAATGTAATAGTGAATGGATGTTTATGTCAGATACTTTGACAGGCAAGGAGAAATCGTTTATGTATTATGTATGTGTCGATATTGGTGGAACAACTATTAAATATGGATTAGCGAACGAATCGGGAAAATTTTATGATATACAGAGTATGCCCACAGAAGTTAAAGAAAAAGGTACGGAACAAATGTTAAAAAAACTGATTAATATTGTATTGAAATATCAAGCAGAACATGTTATTTGCGGCATAGCGGTTTCTTCTGCAGGAATAGTACAGCCGGATACGGGAGAAATTATTTATGCGGCAGATCATTTTCCGGGTTATACAGGTACTAAATTAAAGACATTGCTTGAACATACTTTTCATGTTCCCTGCAGTGTAGAAAATGATGTGAATGCTGCAGGATTGGGCGAATATTGGCTGGGTGCAGGACAGAATGCTTCTTCCTTATTTTGCTTAATGGTGGGAACTGGGATAGGAGGCTGCATTATTATAGACGGTAAATTGCTCCATGGTGCATCTAATAGTGCAGGGGAAATTGGATATCTTAAAATAGGCGGTTCGGCAACATTGGAAGCAGCATCATCGGTGACCGCATTGGTAAAGGCGGTGGCAGCTGCCAAAAATATACCGGTATCGTCTATTGATGGTAAAAAAATATTTCGCTTAGCTAAGTCGGGAGATAGTATTGCCAGTACGGCGATAGATCGGATGATAGATCATTTGTCGGCGGGTATTGCTAACATTTGTTATGTTTTAAATCCTGAGAAAATTATTATTGGAGGTGGCATCATGGAACAACGGAGATATATTAAACCGCGTTTAATTGATGCATTGCAGCATAAGGTTTTGCCTCCGTTTTTTTCTCATACATATGTATCTTTTGCAAGGTTGCAGAAGGAAGCGGGCATGACAGGAGCATTATACCATTTTTTACAGCAAAGAAAAGAAGGAGTGTTATGAAAAACAATAGTCCCTTGTCTCAAGGTCTTTTTGTCGACAGGCCTAACCGATTTGTTTGCCGTATTAAAATAAATCACGAGATTATATATTGTCATATGCCGAATCCAGGAAGAATGTGGGAACTACTGTATCCGGGAGCTGCTGTATATTTACGCCGGGCAGTACAGAAAGAGCGTAAAACAGCCTATGATGTGATTGGAATTGAACGGGATGGAGTACCGATTTTACTCGATACACAATATAATAATGATGTGGCAGCACATCTTATTACAGAAAAGCGAATTCCTGGATGGGAAAGATGGAATCTATTACAACGAGAGGTGACTGTCGGGTCAAGTCGATTTGATTTATTGCTGGAATGTGGTAATGAGCGTTTTTATTTGGAAGTTAAATCCTGTACGTTATTTGGCAAAACGGCGGCAATGTTTCCTGATGCTGTAACGGAACGAGGAAAACGTCATGTGCTGCATTTGGCACAATTAGCAAAAGCTGGAATTCATGCGGGAATATTATTTATTGTTCAATGGGATAGGGCACGATGGTTTTTGCCGGATTACCATACCGATCCGGATTTTGCCAATGCATTTTACGAATCGGCACCATATCTTGATTGGAAAGCAGTATCTTTACGCTGGGACAGAACTTTTATAACACCGCAAGTTGTCGGTAGTTTATCCTATCCAGAACAAATATTAGAGCAAGAAAACCATGATCAAGGCGATTATATGTTGATTTTACAATTAAAGGAAGATATGGATATTGTTATAGGTGCTCAGGGGTGTCACCCATTTCCGAAGGGGTATTACGTGTATGTTGGCTCAGCCCGGCGTAATTTGTCAAAACGCCTGGCTCGGCATATGCATCTTCGCAAACGGATGCATTGGCATATTGATTACCTGCGGCAAAAAGCACTTGTTACAGCAGTTATTCCTGTTCGTACAGCAGATGATTTAGAACACGATATAGCGTACGCTGTAGAAAATATTTCTGATTGGCGAATTGATCGTTTTGGAAGCACCGATTGTTCTTGCCCGTCCCATTTATTTGGATTTGTCGATAATCCGGTGCATCGTCCCGATTTTATGCAGGTCGTTGAAGATTTTCGAATGAACAGATTGGAAAAAAAATCTCTTTTTAGACTTAAGCTTAATAATAGTATTGTATAATTTTTATATAATATAAATTTTAAATATGGTATAATAAAATGTATCATATGCAGGGGGAGTTGGTAATGTGGAAAGATTGGAAGCAGTGACACTACTTCAAAAATATAATAAAGAACCGTTTCATATCATGCATGCATTAACCGTTGAAGGAATAATGCGCTGGTATGCCCAGGAACTTGGATATGGCGATCATGTGGATTTTTGGGGACTTGTCGGATTGCTGCACGATGTGGATTTTGAGCAGTATCCGGAACAGCATTGTAAAAAAGCCCCAGAACTTCTTGCGGAAATCGGAGCTGACGATGAATTTATTCGTGCTGTTTGTTGTCATGGATATGGCATTTGTGTTGACATTGAACCACAACATCAAATGGAAAAAGTATTGTTTGCAGCAGATGAACTGACAGGTCTTATTTGGGCGTCGGCAAAAATGCGGCCATCTAAGAGTACCAAGGATATGGAAGTAAAGAGTTTAAAAAAGAAATTTAAAGATAAAAGTTTTGCGGCGGGTTGTTCCCGAGATGTTATTACACAGGGAGCCAAGCTTCTTGGATGGGAATTGCCGGAATTATTTGAAAAAACGATTCTTGCCATGCGCTCTTGTGAAGATTCTGTGCGTACAGAATGTTTAGCATTAACGGGCCAGAATGAATAACGAAATGGAAATCAACAAATACTTTTTAATATAAGGAGGGACTTCAAATGAATTTGCGAAAAAAAATAGTAACAATGGCCCTAGCTGGAGTAATGACTTTTGGTGTTTTTGCAGGGGCAATGGCGGCGGGTTTAGGTGTTGTTGATATGGGGTATTTGCTGCAAAAGCATCCTGATTTTGCAAAAGCTTCGGCAACATGGCAGTCGGATGTGAAGAAGGCGAATGCGGACTTTGCTTCCCAGGTTAAAGGACAGGCGACGGATAAGGATAAACAGGAATTGGCCCGAAAGTTCAACATACAATTGAACCAGGATCGCATTAATCTGTTTGGTCCATTGGAAAAGGATATTATCACTAAAACACAGGAAGTTAAAGATGAAAAAGGCTTAGATTATGTTGTACTTAAAGGATCGGTCGTATTCGGCACCGCACAAGATATTACTAATGATGTAGAGACTAAGTTAAAATAGTCTGGATATATATGTGGTCTTGAGAGGGTGGTAGGGATGTTAAAAAAATCGGTAGTGGCGATAACTGCGTTTTCCATTATAGCAGCAGGAACTGCATTTGCGGCGGCAGTTCCGCAAAAAACATCCGTTGCAGCAGATGAGCAATGTTACAAAGCAGAACAGCTGATTACTTTGGATAAACAAAAAGTTGCGGGCGGACAAGGTACTCTGTATGGGAAATTTGCCTTTATTCGTACAGCAGCTGCACCAGAACAAGCTATTAAGGAAATTGGGTGGATGACATTAAAGCCGGGTGGATCCATTGGGTCACACAAACATTATGTTAATGAAGATACCTATATTATTATATCTGGACATGGTGTTTTTACTGATGAAAAAGGTGTGAAAACTGAAGTTTCCAAGGGTGATATTACCATTGCCAGGCCAGGTCAATCTCATGCACTTGCCAATAACAGCAGGGAACCGCTTGTATTCCTAGATGTCATTGCACAAAACGATTCTTATCAGCAGAATCATCCAAATGCCCAACCTAAAAAGTAATGAGTTGCAGTATGTGGATGAATTGACGGAATTACAATAAAAGCTCTGCGTATTTGCGCAGAGCTTTTATTGTAATTCCGTCAGTATGAAATGCATATAGTAAAGAAAGTATCTGATTATTGCTTTATTAGTACGGATCATCATCGTCATAATATTTAACTAAAGCTTGTGTTCCTAAATTTCCTTCACCGTCAGCCATAAGTTTTAAATACATATCAAGAACTTCGTTAAGAACATTTAGGTGCAGACCTCGTGAGGAACTTTCTTCATCAGCAATTCGCATATCTTTAATAAAATGTTTAATATAAAAACCAGGCTGAAAATCTCCCTGTAGAATTCGCGGAGCGAGGGAATCCACCTGAGCGGAACCAGCAGCCCCTTTGCTAACGCCATCAAGTACACGCTGTAAATCTAATCCGGATTTTTGTGCATAGCAAATAGCTTCACACATTCCGGCCACAGTACCGGCAATCATGATTTGATTTACCATTTTAGTATGTTGTCCGGCTCCGGCAGGTCCTTCGTAAACAATATTTTTTCCCATGACTTGAAGAAGGGGCAGACAGTCTTTGAATGCCTTTTCGTCACCGCCGACAAGTATGGAAAGTGTTCCATTTTTAGCACCGGTATCACCACCGGTAACGGGTGCATCAAGTGCAAATACACCGCGTTTAGCGGCTTCTGCGTATATTTTTTCTGATAATTTGGGACTTGTTGTTGTCATGTCGATGAGATAAGAGCCTTTTTTAACGGTTGTAAAGATTCCGTTTGTTTCAAAATATACTTCTGCTACATCTTTAGGGTATCCAACCATTGTAATTACGACATCTTTGTTTTTGGCACATTCTGCTGGAGAATCACACCAAACTGCCCCCTCTTCTGTCAAAGGCAGTGCTTTTGAACGAGTTCGGTTATATACATATACAGCATATCCCTGCTTAATCAGGTTGCGGATCATGCTGCGTCCCATAATGCCTGTGCCGATAAAACCAATTTTTTTCATATTATAGGGCCTCCTTTTACAGCATCTCCCCAAGTGCTTGTTATTTTGTAAATATAGGTAATGTTTTTAAAAAATAATAAGATGGCAGGCTGGCAAAATTGGATTCCTTAACAGAATCTTCGTTGAAAATTGCAAAAAAATCAGCCTTTATTTCGACCTGGCTAAGTAAACTGTGGATTGCAATGAAGGTTTCTCCTGTACTAGCTACATCATCGAGAACTAATACACGTTTATTTTTCATTAGTGCCGCTTTTTCTTCTGTTAAAAATAAATTTGAAGGGTGACTGGATGTCATCGATTTACATTGGACAGACCAATATAAGCCATTTTCTTCGTAGGTTTTCAACGCTTTACGCAACATAACGATTTCACAGCCGTTCATTAATGCTAAAGCGGTAACTAAAGTGATAGATCGGCATTCGGGTGTAACAATAATATCGATATCATTGCCGATATTTTTATTGATATACCGATTTGCTTCCACGGCTACATCCCGCATCATTTGAGGTTGATGTATCAAATCGATAAGAGCAATACCAAAATCATCGTCTAAATTGTGTATTGACAATGGATAATCGTGGTGATTAAATGTTACTGTATAAATTTGATCCATAAAAATGGTCCTCCTGTAAAATACATGTCTATAAATACTAGTATAATGCTTTTTAAAAAAATAGGATAGCATAAATTTTTAAAAATATGGAATTTCTATGGCATATAGCCTATAATAATGTATAGGTATTATTATAGGATCAAGGGAGGAAGCATGGGAAAGAAGGTAATTTTTGGTTTTGATTACACAAATAATGAATATATGAAGTTATCGTTATACCTTGTAGTTGGCGGCTCCGCAGCACTTTTAGAATGGGGACTTTTTTATTTATTCTTTAAGGGACTTTCGAGCATGCTTATTTTTTCGTTACAGACGGAAACTATTTTGGCGGCGACTACAATGGCGTTTGCTTCATCAACATTATACCATTACATTTTGTGTAATATCTTTGTTTTTGAAAGTGGCAGCCGTCATCAACGGGGAGCGGAACTGTCGTTGGTGTTCATTGTTAGTACGATTGGATTGTGCTGGAATTTGCTGCTGATGTATTTTTTTACATCACCCGCTTTTTTTGGATTAAATCCGATGGTGTCTAAAATTATAGCGAGTGCGATTGTTACTGTTTGGAATTATTTATCACGTAAAAGATGGATTTTTAAATAAAATATAGGAGTGAGGGTATGGATAGAGAGAAACGCGTATTGGAATTATTGCACCAAATGATAACTATCGATAGTGAAACTGCGACGGAAAAAGAACAAGCGATGGAGGTATATTTGCTGCATGTTTTGTCGGAGATAAAGGAAAATGTATGGTGTGGCTCTCTGCCAGTCAGTAATGATTCGCTTGGACGTTCCATAGTATATGGTTTTATTGAAGGAAGAAGAGCGGATACCCTTATTTTTATGAATCATCATGATGTGGTCGGGTGCGAAGCATATGGCAAACTTGCACCGTATGCGTTTTCTCCGGAAATATTGGCAGAAAAATTACACCATAGTGAAATTGATTTAGAAACAGAAACAGATTTAGATAGCAATGAATGGCTTTTTGGCCGAGGGGCCTGTGATATGAAAGGGGGAATTGCAGCTCAACTGACGGTTTTTGAAGAATATGCAGCCCATCCTGAAAATATGAGTTTATTGTTTTTATCGGTACCTGATGAAGAATCTTATTCAGCTGGGATGCGATCAGCACTGCCTTTTTTGCAGCAACTGCAAAAAGAACGAAATCTGCAATATCGCCTTTTAGTAAATTGTGAACCTAACCATAAAGAACAAAATAATCTAATTGCGTATACAGGATCTGTAGGAAAAGTATTGCCGGTTGTTCTCGTGCAGGGAAAAGCAGTGCATATCAGCAAATATGCTGAAGGAGTAAATCCATTAGGTATTTTAGCTCGTCTTGTTTCGCGTACGGAGGGAAATTGGAATTTGGCAGATCAATGTGAGGGTGAAAGTACGCCGCCGCCATCTTGGATGTATCTGCGGGATGAAAAAAAACAATATGATTTTTCTTTGCCTTGGCGGGCGTCGGCCTATGCTAGTTTTCTAACTTTTAAAAAAACACCGGAAGAAGTGCTGGGTATTCTAAAAAAAGAAACGCAAGCTAGTATAAAAGTAGCTTTAGCCCAAGCGAGAGTACAATATGAAGTACCTGTATTGTCTTACGAAGAATTATTAAATAAGGCAAAACATATACCTGGTTTTTTTACATTTTATAATACATTGCAGTACATAGAAACAGAAAAATTGAAACAAGGGGGAAACTATCCCGCCGTCACTATTGATTTAATGGCACAGATTTTGGATTTTTTGGAAGAAAGAGAACCAGTCGTTGTTATGGGTTTTGCCCCGCCTTTTTATCCGGCAGTAGATAGCAGAAATATGGGAGATAAGAGTTTCCGTGCTGTATTGCAGGCAGTAACAAATTGCCTGCCCGTTCGTTTTGATCCGTATTTTACCGGAGTTTCTGATTGCAGTTATTGCGGATTGGAGTCCACTTTGGAGGGCACTGCTTGTCAAGATAACATGCCTTTATGGGGATCGGCATATCAATTTGATTGGCAAGCTTTATCAGATATTCGGATTCCGTTTATATTATTAGGCCCTTGGGGGAAAGACTTGCACTGTAGAACGGAACGCGTTCATATTTCTAGTGTATCACGGATATTACCAGACGTATTACGGCAAATTTTAACTTATTTGGGAAAAAATTATTAACATATTTTACAGATATGTAATTAAAATATTTTTATTGTGATGTAAATAACTTGTTGTGATAATAAAAATATAGTAATATATTAACATATAATTTACATATATTAACGTAATTTATTTAAAATTTTTTCTTTTAATAGGGAGGAAAGAAAATGGATTTAATTAGAAATTGGCGGATTCATTTATTTGCTTTATGTATCGTTGTTGTGGCAGATTTTGTAGGTATTCAAAAATTTGGACTTGTTGTTTTCCTGCCGCTGTTTTACGCATTAGTTTTGGGAGGTATTATCAGTTATCCGTCTTTTCATATTATGAGTGATAAAATGATGGAACGTGCTGGCGAATTTATGCCGGTTGCTATGTTATATCTTATTGTAAAAATTGGATTAGGCATTGGCCCTAATCTGCATATGCTGATGAACTCAGGTATGGCACTTATTATGCAGGAATTTGGACATTTTTTTGGAACACTTATTTTTGGTCTGCCTATGGCTTTATTTTTGAAAATGGGACGTGAAGCAATAGGAGCGTGCTATTCAATTGACCGAGAAGCAAATGTAGCAATCATTGCAGAAAAATATGGAATCTTTTCTCCAGAAGGCCGCGGCGTTATGGGAATGTATATTTGCGGGACTTTGTTTGGTGCATTATGGATTTCTGTACTGGCAGGAATTATTGCACGTACGGGTCTTTTCCATCCATATGCGCTGGCTATGGGAGGCGGCATTGGTAGTGCCAGTATGATGGCAGCCTCCGTAGGTTCGATTGTTGCTGTTTTTCCTGAAGAAGCCCAGAAAATTACTGCTTATGCAGGGGCGGCTAATTTGATGACTTCTGTTTTGGGAATTTATTTTGCTTTATTTGTTTCTTTGCCTGTTACCGTTAAAGTGTACGATTTTGTAACTGGCCGCAAGCGGCAGGAAGAAGTAGCGGAAATAACTGATACAAATGAATTAAACCGGCAGGAAACATTGGAAAATCAAATTGTTGATGAAAATGCTGCGAGTGTAACTGAATTAATAGAAGATACGAAAGATAAAGAAAATAAAGTTAAAGAAACATTATTGGATTGCTTATTTATTCTTTGTATTACAGGTGTTCTTGGTATTGTTGCCAATAGTGTCGGGTATAAGGGAAATCCGATTGCCGATTTTACAGGATCAGCGTTGTTAGTTGTCATTGCTTTTATTGGCATTTGCATTGCACATTTGCCGGGTTTGAAGAAACTTCCGGTTGTTTTCTGGGTATCTATTTTAGCGGTTATCTGTTCTGTTCCGGAAATCCCGGGTACTGCCTGGATTGTGGATCAGACCAATCATATTAATTTCTTGGCTACGACGACGCCTATATTAGCATATGGCGGCTTGTCTTTGGGAAAAGATATTCCTGCTTTCAAGAGATTGTCATGGCGTATTGTTCCCGTTGCTTTAATGGTTGCTTCAGGTTCTTTTATTTGTGCAACAATTATGGCAGAAATCATGCTTCACTTGGAAGGTATTTTTTAATTAAAAGAGGTTGATAGTATGACAAAAGAAGAATTAAAGCAACGTATATGTGATGCGGTGGAAAAACGGGCTGATGATATTATGAATTTTGGTCAGTCCGTTTTTACGGAACCTGAATTGGGGTATAAGGAAGTAAAAACCTCAGCTAAGGTACAATCTGCATTTGAAAAACTTAATATTCCATATACGACAGGATGGGGAATTACGGGTGTAAAAGCACGTTTGAAAGGCAATACTTCTAAGAAAACGATTGCGGTATTGGGAGAAATGGATTCGATTATTTGCCGGAGTCATTCATCTGCTGACGAAAATACAGGAGCGGCGCATTGTTGTGGCCATTATGTTCAAATTTCTGACATGTTAGGTGTTGCAATGGCTTTCCGTGATACAGGGGCAATGGCTCATTTAGGCGGCGATGTTGTATTTTTTGCAGTACCGGCAGAAGAATGTATAGAAATTGAATATCGCAATACATTGCGTGAACATGGTAAAATAAAATATTTAGGTGGTAAGGAAGAGATTATTCAGCAGGGCGGGTTTGATGACATTGATGCAGCAATGCAGATGCATGTTACTACCACTGCCGATTCGTCAGGGTCTATTCAAATCGGCGGTTCCAGCAGCGGTTTTATTAGTAAACTTATAGATTATCATGGCAAGGCAGCGCATGCTGCGGCAGCACCTCATTTAGGGATTAATGCGCTGAACGCTGCGATGCTGGGCATTATGGGAGTCAATGCATTACGAGAAACCTTTCGTGAACAGGATTATGTGCGTTTTCATCCTATTATTAACAGTGGTGGAGATTTAGTTAATGTTGTACCGGATTATGTACGGATGGAAAGTTATGTTAGGGCTGCGTCAGCCGAAGCTTTGGTACATTATAATGTGCGTATTGATCGGGCATTGAAAGCCGGTGCCGATGCGGTAGGTGCAACGTGCGATATTCATAATTTGCCGGGATATCTGCCATTATTCCAGAATAAAGAAATGACAACGCTGTTGGAAAAAAATTGTCATACTATTTTCGGTATGAATCATATTGAATATCCACCGCATGACGCAGCCAGTACTGATATGGGGGATGTTTCTCAACTTATGCCGGTTATACATCCATGGGTGGGATGTATTCACGGGGCACTGCACAGTGCCGAATACGAATTGGTGGATCCGCGTACGGCTTATATCAAAGCGACACAGGTAATGGCAATGACACTAATCGATTTGTTATATGATGATGCGCAAGGTGTAGAAGATATTCTTGCTGAATATAAACCTCGCATGACAAAAGCCGAGTATATACAATTTATGGATTCGATTCATTAAAATAACTATCTAGTAAGGATATCTTTGTTTTTTTGTGTGCCAGTCTTATATAAGGTTAAGGCTGGCATTGCTGTTTTCATATGGTAAAAAGCTTGATATTTTTTTGTTTTTGGGCTATAATTACATAGCTAACTTAACAAGAGTATTGGTGTGTGGTAATCCGCCGGGGCTCGTGCAATAGGAAACTATGAACCTCGTCAGGTCCGAAAGGAAGCAGCGATAAGTAGAAATTCTTATGTGCCACGAGGGTACCTGGCGGGTTATCATACACGAGTACTTTTTAGTTGGTGGAAAAGCAGCGGTTAGCTGCTTTTTTTGCTATGGAGGAAGAAATATGGCATATATTGCGTTGTATCGTAAATGGCGCCCTGCGCTGTTTGAAGATGTAGTAGGACAACAACATATTACGGAAACTTTACAAAAAGCTATTGATACAGATAAAGTAGCACATGCCTATCTGTTTTCCGGACCTCGTGGTACAGGTAAGACCAGTACTGCAAAAATTTTTGCTAAAGCGATGAATTGCGTTGAAGGACCTACTTCACATCCTTGCAATACATGTGAAGTTTGCCGCCATATTACAAATGGAGAGTCATTGGATGTGGTGGAAATTGATGCAGCTTCAAACCGCAGTATTGAAGATATTAGGACACTTCGGGAAACGATTAAGTTTATGCCGGCTGAAGGTCATAAAAAAATATACATTATTGACGAAGTGCATATGTTGACAACAGAAGCCTTTAATGCTCTTTTAAAAACCTTAGAAGAACCGCCGGGACATGTTATTTTTATTTTGGCAACAACAGAACCGGAAAAAATTCCCATGACGATCCTTTCACGATGTCAGAGATATGAATTTCGACGTATTACCAGTCATGACATTGCTGAGCGCCTCATGTACATAGCTGAACAGGAGCATGTAATGCTTACAAAAGGGGCGGCACATATTTTAGCAGTTCAGGCAGATGGAGGTATGCGGGATGCGTTGAGTATGTTGGATCAATGCATTAGCAATACAACAGAGTCCATTAATGAAGCATTAGTACGCAACTTATTGGGATTAATTGGAAAAGAGTGGCTGTTTACATTAAGTGAGGCAGTGTTTAAGGGAAAAGGAGACATTATTATCAAAAGTGTTGATGATATCGTCCGTCTCGGTAAAGAGCCAAGGGTTATTTTGACAGAATTAGTGGCTCACTTGCGGGCGCTTATGCTGTATCAGGCAGCACCAAAGTCAGATACATTGGCAGCGTATGCAGATTCCATGACAGAATTGGCGGATCAGGCTACGCAAGTTTCTCCCCGCAAAGTATTTGCCGTGTTGTCGGTACTGCAGCAAGCAATGCTTACGGCACGGACATCTCCCGCACCTCGTGTAGCGGTAGAAATGGGACTGCTTATGGCCGCACAGGCCGAACAGTCTGGCTGGCAAAGCGATTTAACGGAGAGAGTGGAAACCTTAGAAAAACATGCTTTTCGTGTACCTCAGACTGTATTAGATCGTATTTCAAAATTAGAAAATGCAGTTATAGGAAATCATATATCGGGTGCAGATATGCCGATAAGCTCTTCCGATAAGATACCTCTGCTGCCGGACGAAAATAATATAACAGATATGCAAGGGGCAGAATCTGTTATAAATATTTCATCTGACAATAGCATGCCACAGGAAAAGCCGCCAATATCAGACCACTTGGCATCGGTGTCCCATAAGGCAGAAACATCACCTGCAATCGGGGTATCGCATAGTTCAACGGAATATGATACAATTTGGAAAGGCGTTTGTGAAGAGCTGGAAAAAAATAAGAAACGGGCAGTTCTATCCTGTATGCGGCCAGGGCAAGTTGTGTATATAGGAGAAGGCCATGTTATTGTGGTTTTTAAGACCGCATTTATGGCTAAACGCGCCAACAAAAAAGATTATTGTCAATGTGTAGACGAAGCATTAAAATTTGTTACCGGCGATACCCTCCATATGCAGGGTTTTTTGGAAGGCGATAGTGAATTGGCTGTTTTTGAGAAAAAAAAAACAACATTCTTGAAAACGAAAACAAGTATTGAAAAAAAAGCAGATTCTTCAATGCTGCAGCCCGTTGAATTGGCAGATGTTCCTGAAGAAGCACGAACAGTGCTGGATCCATTGTTAAAAACAATGGGCGACTGTAACATATATATAGAAAATAAATCATAATAACACAGGAGGAATTACTATGTTTGGTGGAAATATGCAGGGAATGATGAAAAAAGTACAGAAAATGCAGAAAGAAATGCAAAAAATGCAGGAAGATTTAAAAACGCGGACAGTAGAAGCTACTGTTGGCGGAGGCGTACTTACTATTGTCATGAATGGGGAAAAAAAGGTTGAAAGTGTTCATATTGATCCCAGTATCATTGACCCGGAAGATGTGGATATGCTGGAAGATTTAGTAGTGGCGGCTGTTAATGAGGCTAATCAAAAAGTTGATGATATGATGGCGCAGGAAATGGGAAAAATTACAGGCGGGATGAAACTGCCGGGGATGTTTTGATGGATACGCCTTTGGATAGACTGGCGGAACAATTTCGCCGCTTGCCTGGCATAGGCATAAAAACTGCTCGTAAGCTAGCCTATTATATGGTTCAGCAGCCGCCGGAAAAGATAGAAGAATTTATTGCTGCTATACGGGATGCAAAGCAAAAGATGTGTTTTTGTTCTATTTGTTTTAATTTGTCATCCCAAGATCCTTGTCCTATATGCAGTGATGACCGCCGGGATCATGGGGTGATATGCGTAGTAGAAACTCCGCAGGATGTGTCAGCGATTGAACGCAGTGGTGATTATCATGGATTATATCATGTTTTGCAGGGAGCGTTATCACCGTTGGATGGCATCGGAGTGGAAGATTTACGTATAAAAGAACTATTGCAGCGACTTCAAAATACGGAAGTTCAGGAAATAATACTGGCTACGGATCCTGATGTCGAAGGAGAGGCTACGGCTTTATATTTAGCTCGTCTTCTTAAGGCTACGGGCATTCGTGTGACCCGTATTGCACGAGGGCTCCCTATGGGAGGAGACATTGAATATGCTGATGAAGCAACACTGGCAGGAGCGGTGGCAAATCGGCAGGAAATGTGAGGTGCCTGATGGATTATATTTGGATAGGTGTAGGTATTGCCGCTCTTTGGATTTTAAATAAATTTGTGCTGGCTCCGGTTCGGCATTTGGTTTTCAATGTTATTATTGGGCTCATTGCCTTATACTTTATTAATCAATTCGGTGGTGCTATGGGTTTGCATTATGTACCGATTACTTGGATAACAGGTATTATCATTGGTATTTTTGGCTTACCCGGAGTAGCTGTCTTGACGTTATATTTTACTTTTTTTTGACGTAGAGAAGGGATATTGTGAAAGTTAAAAAATGGACGGTACTTGTTGTAACTGCTTTAATTGCAGTGTCAGCTCTTTCTGGCTGTGGAAATGATGTGAAAACTAAGGTAGAGACAGTTACAAAATCAGATCATCCAGTCGCGCTGACGTTGGATGCTAATGTGACGGCTCTTCATATGACAAATATTGTTCCTAAGCTATCAGGTAAATTGATATCTGTTCCATTGACAGTAGGGCAGGATGTTAAGGCGGGACAGATATTGGTTCAAGTCGATCAAATTCCCTATCAGCAAAGTGTAGCAGCTGCTGAATCAGCATTGGTGACAGCATCTATGGGAACAACCCCTTCGCGGGATATGTCGGGAGAGACTGACAGTAGTGACCGCCGGGCAAAACTTGATGTCTGGTACCGCATGGGGGCTATTTCTAAAGTTGAATATAATCAAATGATGTCTAAAGAAAATGAGGCGGCTGCCGGCACTTCTGGCACAGCGGGATCATCTGCAGCTCCGGCTATAGACAGGGAACGGATTGCTCAGCTGCAAGCCTCTATTCAGGCAGCACGGGATATGTTAGGAAACACAACGATTTATTCTCCCATAGATGGAAGAATAACCGCAGTTTCTGATAATCCTTCAGTAGCCGTAGCGGGAATGGTTTTGGCTACAGTACAGCAGATGACTCCGTTAGTGGCGACCTTTGCTATTCCTGAGACATATATTCAGGCCTTAAATAAGGCAAAGCAGAATGGATCTATTAGCGTAGCTGTATTAGCTCCTTCGGGAGAATCGCAAACAGGGGAACTGACCTATCTGGCAACGGGTAAAGATCCAGCAACAGGCAGTTATATGGCGAAGATTACTTTTAATAATGATAAAAATTTGTTTGTCCCGGGTGAATTTTATCATGTGCGCATATCTACGCCGCAGGAAGTATCACAGATTACTATTCCGAAAACGGCGGTTAGAACAAAGGATTCCGGCGATTTTGTTTATATTGTAAATGATAGCGGATTGGCGGATGTTCGATCTATTCTTACTGGCGATGAAGAAGCGGGTCGTGTTGTTGTACTTGATGGTCTTAAGGATGGAGAACGTGTTGTTGCAGATCCGCCGCAATCGTTAGAAATTGGTATGAAAGTGACGACGTAACGTTTTAAAATGGCATAGCTTTTAGCAAAGCAGGTGAATACATTGAAGACGATGGAACCAGAGCAATTAGATCGGCAGAACAGTTTATTGAAGTCATTGGAAAAAAGTCTAGACGTTTTGGATATATTTGTGGAATGCAATACCGGAATGACATTAAAGGAAATCGCGGCCCATACGCACCTAAATACATCTACAGCTTTTCGTATTGTTAATACGCTGGAGCGGCGGCAGTATTTAACTCGTAATGAAACCTCCAAGCAGTACCGTTTAGGACCTAAAGCGCTGGCACTTGGATATTCTTCTCATTGGACAGAGAATGTTGTTACCTTAGCTAAACCCTATTTGCGGCGGCTGCAGCAGCTTTTTAATGAAACAGCCAGTATTTATATTGCAGAAGGGGATAATCGTATTTGTTTAGATCATGTGGAAAGTACACACTCGCTTCGGAGAGTTATTCCGATTGGAGAATCGCTGCCTATTTATAAAGGTGCGGCAGGAAAAGTATTATTGGCATGGTGCAATAAAGAAGAACGAAATCGGGTTATTTTGCAATATGGAAATTTATCAGAATCAGAATTTTCACAAATTCGGCATAACGGATATGCTGTTACACAAGATGAAAGTGAACATGGCTTATTTGCTCTGGCCGTACCGGTTTTTAATTTTGAAAGTCAAGTTATAGCCTCGTTGACAGTTGCCGGACCGTCTATGAGATTTTATGATTCTATACGGCAAAAAATGTTATTTACCATGGGACAGTATGCTTATGAAATTTCATATTCGCTGGGCTACCGTAAAAAATCATGATAGAAGATAAATGGCCGCAGCACGCATATACTGCGGCGGCGCGTGATATAGCACCGGCCTTGCTGGGACGGTATCTTGTCCATAAGATAGGAGAAAAAATACTGGCAGGGCGTATTGTGGAAACTGAAGCATATGGAGGAATGTATCGTCGGCAGCCGGATGATGGTTCACATGCTTTTCGTGGTCTTACCTCTCGAACAGAACCTATGTTTTGGGCAGGAGGATGGAGTTACGTTTACTTGATTTATGGCAGGTACTGCTGCATGAATATTGTTACGGGATCAAAAGGAGATGCACAGGCGGTACTGATTCGTGCAGTTGAGCCGGTTTCCGGGTTGGATGAAATGTTGAAAAATCGAGGGGTATCGTCACTATGTAAAAATTTAACAAATGGGCCTGGTAAATTGTGTCAAGCTTTGAATATTGATTTGAGGCAGAATAAACTGGATCTCTGCGGAGATGAATTGTATGTTATAGAACCAAATAATGCAAGGCGAATTTGTACGTGCCGTTCAACACGCATCAATATTGATTATGCTGTGAAGGGAAAATATTTTCCTTGGCGGTTTTATATAAAAGGAAATCCGTATGTTTCGCGATTTTGAATTTTAAGGGGGAGTCCTTATCATAGAATTTAGAGAATTAAGATTGGAAGATAAACCCGTTATCGAGGATTATTTTCATCAAAAACGGTATGAACAGGCTGATTCAACCTTTATGACGTTGTTCGCTTGGCAGAAACCGTATGAAATACAATGGACTGAAGAAGATAATGTAATGTATATTCGTTCTGGACGCGGGAAAAAGCAGTTTTGGCTGCCACCTTTTGCTCGTAAGGACGGGAGTTTTGTCAAAGGGCTAGACCGTATGAAGGAATGGTTTTCTGAACATGGATATCCTTTTCTTATGAAAGGCGTTGTTCCTGAAGTAGTGCAGCGTATACAGGAGCTTTGCCCGGACTGTTATCATATTGAGCCAGATCGAGATAATTATGAATATGTGTATTTGACGCAGGATCTCATTAATTTGTCTGGGAAGAAGTTTAGGCAGAAGAAAAATAATTTGAATCATTTTCGTAATCAATATATGGGATATGAGTATGTTCCCATTACTGAAAATTTATTTGATGCCTGTTTAGATGCTGAGCGCACCTGGTACGATGAACATGATGAAGGTGATTCGGAGCTTGATGCTGAAAGGCATGCTATTCAGACAGTATTTGAAAATTGGAGCATGCTGCAGCCGACAGGCGGAGCTATTTGTGTGTTTAATAAGGTCGTTGCATTTTCTATCGGAGAAATGCTTAACGATGATACTGCGATTATTCATTTTGAAAAAAGTGATCCGGCTATGCGCGGACTATACCAAGCAATTAATTATGAATTTGTCCGACATGCTTGGAGTCACACGAAATATATTAACCGAGAAGAAGATATGGGCATCCCTGGTTTACGAAAATCAAAAGAATCGTATAATCCTGTGCGATTTATCGAAAAATATGATGTTACATTAGCTGACGTATAGCAGAAAGGTATAGTTATGGAATTCCGTTTAGCTAGTCTTGAAGATCGGGAAATTGTAGAAAATCTATGGGCATATTGCTTTGAACCAAAAAATGATCCTTTTTTTCAATGGTATTTTTCTCGCTGTTATAAACCGAATAATGTATTAATGGGTTTTATAAAGGAACAGATGGCTTGTCTGACACACTTAAATCCGTATACAATACGTTTGCGGGGACAGAATATCGCTACATCGTATATAGTAGGTTTGGCAACGCACCCGGCAGCAAGGCGCGGCGGAGTAGGCGGGAAATTATTGTCGGCAGCACTCGAGGAAATGAGGCGGCGCGGTCATTATGTGAATATTTTGATGCCTTCTAAAGCGGGATTTTACCAACCATATGGCTATGAATTATATTGTCATCAATGGCGGGAGACAATGTCATTAGATATGCTGCGGCCTCTTTCAGATCGTACGGTTCATTATGGCATGATTACTACTCCTGACCAGTGGGAACTGTTGGCTGCTGTTTATGATGTATATACCAGTAAATTATCTGGATATGCGGTACGGGATGAATTGTCTTGGCGATGCCATATTGAAGGACAATTGGCTGAAGGTAATATTGCTGTAGTATTTGAGGGTGCACGTCCTATAGGCTATTTGTTTTACCAGTTAGGGGATCCAACTATTCACTGTGGAGAATTTGTATATACCTCCTATAAAGGTAAAAAAGGATTATTAGGATACATGTATAACCATCGCTCTCAAGGTAAAGAAGTCCAGTGGAATGAAGGCATACAGGACCAGTCATACCGATTGTATCCGGATGGACGTACAGGGCATGAAACGATGCCATTTATGGCGGGACGTATTGTTGACGTCTGCGGTATTTTGTCGTCTATATCATATCCAGTTGATGTTCAGACTGAAGTTCAGTTTTCCATAGAGGATACTCTCGCATCATGGAATAACGGCATGTTTTCTTTACGAGTAGTAAACGGAAAAGGAAAGGTGGTTCCCATAGCAAATGCGGAGGTTTCTATGAAAATGGGAATTGGAGCATTAGCTTTGCTCGTTTTTGGTGCGATGTCAGCAGCGGAACTTGTATATTATGATAAATTATCTGGCAGTGATGCATCAATACGGCAGTTGGATAAAATCTTTCCTGCTTGTTCTTGCTACATTAATGAATGGTATTGAAATTTTTTATATTGTAGCATAAAAATCAACGATAGGGTTTTGCCTTTATTTGGTATCCATACCATTGCATAAAAAAGTTAGATACGATACAATCACTATAGACTAAAAATAGTCTATGGTGATTGTATATGTTGTTTTTTAAACTGGGACAAAAAACGAACCTACCGGAACGGATTATTGCTATGACTATGTTGTGCATGTTTTAAATAAGGAGGCAGATTATGGAAAAATATGTTGCTCTTATTGCTCATGATGCCAAAAAGGATGATATTGTGCGATTAGCAAAAGAGTATTCTCAGGTATTGTCCAAGTATCCACTTGTAGGAACAGGTACTACGGGAAAACGTATTTGTGACGTCACGGGACTTTCTGTGAAACGTATGCAGTCCGGTCCTATTGGCGGTGATCAGCAAATAGGAGCGATGATTGCTTCTGATTTGGTTTTAGCCGTTATATTTTTACGAGATCCATTAACGGCACAGCCGCATGAACCGGACGTTTCGGCATTTCTGCGTCTTTGTGATGTTCATTCAGTTCCGGTTGCTACTAATGTGACAAGTGCTCGGATATTGCTTACTGCGTTGGTGGATAAGCCGGAATTATTTAATAAATGAGAAGTGAGGAGATATGCTATGTTGAAAAAGACAAAAATTGTATGTACACTAGGACCAAGTTCTGACAGCCCGGAAATTTTGGATGATATGCTTCGATCCGGCATGAATGTGGCTCGATTCAATTTTTCTCATGGTTCACATGAAGAACATAAAGCAAGAATAGATGGAGTTCGTGCGGCTTCGAAACGTACAGGAGTTCCGGTGGCACTTATGCTGGATACAAAGGGACCAGAAATTCGCTTGGGACTTTTTGAAAATGGATCTATTCAGATGGAAGCAGGTAAAGAATTTATACTTACAGCCAGAGATGTAAAAGGGACAGAAACAATTGCATCCATGTCTTATAAAAATCTTCCCAAAGAAGTAAAAGTGGGAGATCATATCTTGTTGTCTGATGGATTGGTTAATTTAGAAGTCATCCGTGTTGAAGGCGACGATATCCATACAAAGATTTTGAATAAAGGAAAGATGAGTGATCGCAAGCGTGTTGCTGTTCCAGGTGTAGCAATCAATCTCCCCGCGGTATCAGATACAGATATCAAGGACATAGAATTTGGTATTTCCAAGGATATGGATTTTATAGCGGCTTCTTTTATTCAACGAGGAGAAGATGTCGTCTCTATCCGTAAAATATTGGAAAAACATGGCAATCACATGCAGATCATATCTAAGATTGAATGTCAGGCGGCCGTACAAAACATAGATGAAATAATTAAAATGTCTGATGGATTAATGGTAGCTCGCGGAGACTTGGGTGTAGAAGTACCAGCTGAAGAAGTGCCTATGCTGCAAAAAATGCTTATCAACAAATGCCATGCAGCAGGAAAACCAGTAATAACAGCGACACAGATGCTTGAATCTATGTGCACCAATCCGCGTCCGACTCGTGCGGAAACCAGTGATGTAGCAAATGCTATTATAGATGGAACGGATGCCATTATGTTAAGTGGAGAAACTGCAGGGGGATCCTATCCAGCAGCTGCTGTTCAAACGATGGAACGAGTGGCATTGTTTACGGAAAGTCATTTTGTGCCACAGGAAACACGACTTGCAGCTTCCGCAGGAGGCACCTCTACGACGGATTCTATTGGCAGAGCAACGGTTACTATTGCAGATAATCTTCACGCAGCCGCAATTATTGCTTCAACCGAAAAAGGTGGCACAGCGCAGATTATATCTAAGTATCGTCCGGCATGCCCTATTATTGCTGTATCACCACACAAGCATATTGTTCGACGCTTACTGTTGAATTGGGGAATTCAGCCAGTTTTAGGAGAAAAAGCGGCTGATTCAGATGAATTGGTAGATAAAGCGATATATGCAGCGTTAAATAATGATTTAATAAAAACAGGGGACCTTGTAGTGTTGACGGCAGGAGTTCCAGTGGGTATCGAAGGAACCACTAATATGGTTCGTGTCCAAATTGTAGGCGATGTTGTATTACGCGGAACAGGGTTGGGTAAAAAAACATCAGTAGGAAAGGTTTGTGTAGCGTCTGATGAAACAGAGCTGGCAGATACCTTTGAGGATGGTTGTATTTTGGTGATTAAATCAGCTGAAACGGGATATATGAAATATATAAGCCGTGCAGGTGCACTCATTTCGGAGGAAGAAGGCCTTACCAGTCCGTCAGCGGTAGCTGCATTGACGTTAGGTGTTCCTTGTGTTGTGGGGGCTAAAGATGCTGTATCGAAGTTGAAAAATGGTGAAGTTGTTACTGTTGATGGTACTCGTGGTACGATTTACCGCGGAGTTACCAATGCTAGATAATCGCAGGAAAATGGATGCCCTTTGAAAATGATTGATTTGAAACCAAACAACCGGCGGCTAATAAAAATACTAGCTGCCGGTTGTTTGGTTTTTTAATATTTGATGTATATTTCGTTATTATTTATCCTAGAATTTTTTTCAAATCTTCTTCCGGAGTACTAATAGGTGTAAGATGGAAATTTTCTACAAGATAACTCAATACATTAGGTGATACAAATGCTGGTAATGTGGGACCAAGGTATATATTTTGGATACCTAGATACAGCAGTGTCAAAAGGATACAAACTGCTTTTTGTTCATACCAGGAAAGAACGAGAGAAAGCGGCAAGTCGTTGACACTGCAGTCAAATGCTTTGGCAAGTGCAATTGCGACTTTAATTGCACTGTAAGCGTCGTTGCATTGCCCCATATCCATAATACGCGGTAAACCACCGATAGTGCCAAGATCGAGATCATTAAAACGATATTTGCCGCAGGCCAATGTAAGAATTACTGTATCGGCAGGCGCTTTTTTGACAAAATCTGTGTAATAGTTGCGTCCGGGGCGAGCTCCGTCGCAGCCGCCTACAAGGAAGAAGTGGCGGATAGCACCCGCTTTCACTGCATCAACAACCGTATCGGCAACAGCAAGAACAGTGCCATGGCCAAATCCTGTCATGACGGTGGCGCCTCCATTGATGCCTGTAAAATGTTGTGCTTCTGCATAACCACCAAGTTCTAATGCTTTTTCAATAACAGGTGTATAATCTTTAGTATCATCAATGTGAACTATTTCAGGGTAAGATACCACCTCGGTTGTAAATACACGGTCAGCATAACTACTGCGAACCGGCATAAGACAATTAGTAGTAAAGAGAATAGGGCCAGGAATATTATCAAATTCTTTTTGTTGATTTTGCCAAGCTGTACCAAAGTTACCTTTTAGATGAGGATATTTCTTAAGCAGTGGATATGCATGAGCCGGCAGCATTTCACCATGAGTATAAATATTAATGCCCTTGCCGTTTGTTTGATCCAAAAGAAGTTTTAAGTCGTGAAGATCATGACCGCTGATGACAATAAAGGGGCCTTTTTCAATAGTCAGGGGAACAGAGGTAGGTTGCGGGGTACCATAAGTTTCGGTGTTGGCTTTGTCAAGTAATTCCATGCAGGCAAGATTTGCTTTTCCCGTTTCCATGACAATAGGAAGCAGTTCATTCATGCCCCAGTTTTCTCCCAAAGCAGTTAATGCTTTTAAGAAAAATGCATCGACTTCTTTATCGGTATAGTCCAGCATAAGGGCATGGTAAGCATATGCAGCAATGCCGCGAATGCCAAATAAAATAAGAGACTTCAGAGAACGGACGTCTTCATTGTCGTTCCAAATTTGTTCAACATCATAATTGACGTCACTATTTGGAGAAATAGTATCTTTTTCTGCATTTACTTTATCGATCATCAACTGGATGGTAGCGACATCAAAATTTACATTTGTAATAGTGGTAAATAAACCTTCTAAAATAATGCGATTTGTTTTGCTTGTAGGGGCATTTGCTGCGGCGGTACGTGCTAATCCTATGAGTGCACCTGTTAATTCATCTTGCAATTTAGCCGCGGGAGCAGACTTTCCGCACATACCGGCACGTCCAGTGCATCCAGTACCTCCCATTGTTTGTTCACATTGAAAACAAAACATTTGTTTTTCCATTTAGAATACCTCCTATAAATTTCACCTTAAAATGGGAACACTACAATTAATATCATTTTAAAATCATCCACCGCATAAACGGCATGAGGAATTTTAGCCGGCATAACCAGGGTTTCTCCGGTATGTACAATATGTTCTTTTTCTCCAACGATAAAACGACCGGTTCCACTTAGCACAGTAATCATAGCATCACCTGTAGATTCATGTGTACTGATTTCTTCACCTTGTGCAAAGGCAAACAAGGTCATACTGACGGCTTTATTTTGTGCTAATGTTCGGCTGACAATCTGGCCGGGAGATACGGTAACCTGATCAGCTAGAGAGAAAACCATTTCATGAGAAAGATTTTTGATATAATTTGTTTCCATTGTTTAGCTCCTTTGTTACATTTCTTCAATTGCTCCGGCAGGACAGCTTGTTAAAGCATCTTGGGCGGAGTTTTCCACTGAAGCTGCAACGTCTTCCGCAACAGCAACAGCGATACCTTCTTCGGTCATAGAAAAAACGTCAGGACAGGTATTGGCGCAAAGGCCGCAGCCAATGCAATTTTCATTAACTTTAAATTTCATAATAAAGACTCCTTTCTTAAAAACAATAGCATATGCGTTGCGGGAATTAATACCCCGCCGATCCTTTTATGAACTTATTATAGAATGAATTTTTTATTAGGTATGTTGTATATGTAACAAAAAGAAAAAAATTTAAAAACAGTAAAAGAGTTTAAAAAAAATAAAATATTTAGTATACTGGTATTATGAAGTATATATATAGTTTATTATCAACAAAACACAGGATATATATATGTATACAATAAAAGGAGGAAATATATATGGCAGAACAAAAGAATGCATTATATGCTGTTTTTCATACGAATAACGGCGATTTTTCAGTAGAGTTATTTCCAGAAGCAGCACCGGCAACGGTAGAGAATTTTAAAAAATTAGCAGAATCAGGATTTTATAATGGTACAATATTTCATCGCATTATTTCAGAATTTATGATCCAAGGCGGTGATCCGGAAGGAACTGGACGTGGCGGCCCCGGGTATGTCATTGAAGATGAATTTGGGCCAGGATTAACTTTTAATGAACCGGGGGTGCTGGCGATGGCTAATGCAGGTCCCAATACTGGCGGTTCACAATTTTTTATTACCGTCGTTTCGACTCCTTGGCTTCAAAATCATCATGCTATATTTGGTCAGGTTATTGATAATTATGATGTAGTGCAGGCATTAAGCAATGTTCCCACGGATCAATTTGACCGTCCCATAAATAAGGTAGTCATTGAATCATTGGAAATAAAGGATACATTATAAACAGAGGAAGATGTGCATATGATGTACTATACATATATGGTGCTCTGTGCCGATAATACTCTTTACACTGGCTGGACACTGGATGTAAAAAAACGCGTGACTGTACATAACAACGGGATGGGGGCCAAATATACCAGATCTCGGCGGCCGGTGCAGCTTGTCTGGTGTGCAGCTTTTTCTACTAGACATGATGCAATGCATTGGGAACGACTGATTAAACAATGGCCGCGAAAGAAGAAAGAGCAATTGTATAAAAATTGTATATGCCGGGTTGAGGAACAAGAACGGGTTTAAGGAGATGGCAACATGAAACGATGCAAAAAGTGGATTGGGACCCTTCTTGTCAGTGTCTCATTGATAACCGTTCCTGTGGGAGCAGCGATGGCGGCTAATTCTTGGCAGATACTGGCATACGGTACAATGGCTATGGTTATTGTAAAACAACAGCTGGTTCAATTGGATGCCGGCAGGCAAAATCAAATGCTGGCAGAAACGCAGAAAAAAACAGGTGTGTCTCATGATGAGGCAGCCAATCAGCGATTAGATAATATCCATGCAAATTTGATGAAAACGGGTATGATCAAAAGAGACTATAAAATGTATGTTAACCCTTCACAGGATATGAATGCATTTGAAACTATCGGCGGAGTTATTTCTATTAATCAGGGTATGATGAATGCTCTTACTGATTCTGAATTGGCGTTTACTTTATGCCATGAAATGGGACATGGTGAACATCGTCATGCTGTTAACGGCATCCTTAAAGGAATAGCCGTATCGACGGCGGTAGATTTGGCTTTTGGCGGTAATGGAGACTTGCTGGATATTTTATTTGGCGGTCTTGCAGTAAATTACATTGACAATGAAGTAATTACCATGGATCAGGAAAAAGAAGCGGATGCAACGGGATTTAATATTTTGAAAAATACACAATACAATGTAGGTGGAGCACCGGCATCCATGGTACTGATTTATGAAAAATACGGGAATCTATATACGGAAGGATGGAAACGTGTTATTAGTCCCAATAATCATCCTAAAATGTCGAATCGTATTGAACGATTAGGAAATCGGATGACACGGTGGTCGGGAAATCGCGTTCAAGTTGGTGGAGCGACAGTATATGTTAATGCGCTTCCTGTTGTGACTCCTATTTCTTTTGGAGAATATTCCTCCTGCCGTCGTGCATATCTTGTTGCGGGAAATTTGGCGCGGCTGACACATGAAGTTTATGGTGAAGCGGTGCAAAAGGATGTACCTCAAGTGCGTTCAACTTCTAAAGCAGCGGACTGGCAATGGAATATATTACGGGATGGCAGTGATATTGTTGTTAATGGGACAACCATTATGACTTGTGCAGCAGGAGATGACCAAGCATCCATTATAAAGAATTTAAAATTGGCTTTATATGCCAAGGCAGATATGCTGAATGAAAATAAAATTTCTTCATTACAAGAAGAATGGCTTAAAACGCATGGTTATAAGGAAAAGAAAAAAGAAACGTTAAAAAATAAGAATACGTCAATACCGGCAGCAGAAAGATCCGAACATGTTGCGGGATGAGTAATAAGCCGTTGCATAAATGATTTATAGCATCATTTATGTAACGGCTTGTTTAAAAACACTTGACATTAACTTATCTTTACGCTATACAATATATAAGTGATTTTACCTAAGTGAAATTTTCTGCAAGGAGGCGGTAAATATGAGAAGAGTCGCATATATTACGATGTTTTTATTTTGTTTCACCGTAAGTTTTGCTTTTCTTTCTTTGGCTCGGCCGGGAACGGTGCAGCACCATATTATATCACCGCCTATGGAAAAAGTGCGCAAGACCTATGAAGTCAGCAATAAATTAGTGTCATCGGATTTACAGCAGGTAAAACCGCAAGTTATGGCACAAACTCCGGAGAAAAGTTCTTTGATGCCGCTTTTACGATGGTCTCGCATTGATACGGCTGTAGCATATGAAGTTGATATTTTGAAAAAAAACGAAGATGAACAGGATTCATATGAACCCATTATGCCAACAAAACGAGTGTATGTAACCGGATACATGTTTTACCTTCCGAAAGAGTTTGATGGAGATGTATTTTATTGGCGTGTTCGGGGAATTGATTTAGATGGCAACGGGGTAAGTGATTATTCTGATGTTGAACCAGTATATGTGGATCGGACATTGCCAATAGTTGAAAAGCCGGCGACTTTATCTTATTATAATCAAGGGAATGGAACGGTTCTCTTGTATCCTGTCTATGACTGGATACCTATTCCTGACGCGGAGAAATATGAGATAGAAATTTTGGATGCAGCACCAGAAAATCCTAACGGTACGGAACCCTCCGTTCATCGGATAGACTCGCTTACATGTGAAAGTTCAGAAAAATATGACCCTAAATCCCGAGTATCAGATGCGGTTTTATATTGGCGTGTCCGCGGTATAGATAATGTAGGGCATACTGTAGGCGTGTATTCTGATGCAGTTCCCTTTAAGACGAGTCCGGAAGATAATTATGATGTAGCAACACTGGGAGATAGTATTAGTCATGGCGGCGGCAGTATTTCTTATTCGCCAAGTGACTGGGCGTTCAGTTATCAGTACTATCTTGATTTTCCTACTATCAATTTAGCGCAAAGCGGCGATACTAGCAATATGACAGCGGAGCGTTTTGAACGGGATGTATTACCTTTTCATCCGAAATATTTGATTATTCTTATGGGTTCTAATAGCTTGCGAGCGGGAGAATCGCCTTATTCGGTGATTTACGACATGAAGAAAGTCAAGGAGGCGTGCCTGGATCATGATATAAAACCCGTGTTTTTAACAATACCGCCAATCAATCCTGCCAATATCAAGAAAGCGTTTGATCAAGATACGGCAGAAGATTGGCAGCAGCGGGTGGCAATAGTAAATGCTTGGATCCGCACGCAGATTCATATTGACATTACACCGGGAATGGCAGACACAGATGGGAATTTATTTACCTACTTAGCGTTGGATGGATTACATCTTGATCCGCAGGGAAAGCAGATGATGGCAGGAGCCATTAATGCGGAATGGAAATATATTTTATCTTTGCCAGATGATGTATGGGAAAAGAAGTAGTGGTCAATTCCCCTTACTTCTTTTCGGGTACCAGGAATCCAGGTGTTGTGAGATAGCGATCTCCCGTATCAGGAAGAAGTGCAACTATTGTTTTACCCGCGTTCTCCGGTTTTTTGGCAAGTTCTGTTGCGGCATAGAGCGCTGCACCAGAAGAAATACCAATGAGAATACCTTCGTGTTTGGCAAAAATATTAGCCGTTGCATACGCCTGTTCTGTGGTAATTGTGAAAATGTCATCGTAAATAGAGGTGTTTAAGGTTTTGGGAATGAAATTGGCGCCAATCCCTTGAATTTTATGAGGTCCCGCATGCCCTTCGGATAAAAGCGGAGAATCTGCTGGTTCAACTGCAATGATTTGTACAGAAGGCTTTTTATCTTTTAAATATTCGCCAATACCCGATAACGTACCACCCGTTCCGACACCGGCTAAAAAGATATCGACTTCACCATTTGTGTCTTCGTATATTTCAGGTCCCGTAGTTTCTCTGTGGGCAGCAGGATTGACCGGATTGGTAAATTGTCCTGGAATAAAACTGTTGGGGATGGTATTTGCTAATTCTTCTGCTTTATCAACCGCACCCTGCATTCCTTTTGGGCCTTCAGTAAGAACGATTTCGGCACCATAGGCAGACATTAAATTGCGGCGTTCAATGCTCATGGTTTCCGGCATGGTAAAGATTGCTCGATAGCCTTTTGCGGCGGCGACAGATGCAAGACCGATACCCGTATTGCCGCTGGTTGGTTCAATAATTACTGCGTTTTTTCCTAAAATACCTTTTTGTTCGGCATCTTCAATCATGGCTTTGGCAATTCGATCTTTGACAGAGCCTGCGGGATTTAAGTATTCTAGTTTGACTACTATTTTTGCGGTTATTCCGGATTCTGCATTATATCGAACCGGTTCTAACAAGGGGGTGTGACCAATTAATTCTACTACATTTTTATAAATTTTTCCCATAATATTCAGATCCTTTCTGGAATTTATCCATTAAAAATAAAGTGTTGTTTTATAAGAGTATCTACTACATCGAAATACCCATAAATATGTAAATACAGGTAACATATAAGCCTCCTTGTTATAACTAAAAAGAATACAAAAACAGTATAGTTTGTGCTTATATCAACTTACCATGGATTTTCTTTCGTATAAGAAAAACATAGTAAATTATGCTTGTTTATGTAATGTAAGATGCATATCAGAAGTATCGTCTATGGCATCAAGGCGGTTTTGGAGCAGGACAACTTGTTGTTTTAGCGCTGTAATTTGATCTTCTATAGGATCGGGAAGGCGATTATGATTTAAATCAATATCTTGTTCTGTATGATGTGCTTGTAGACGTTTTCCTTTTTGAACAACAATGCGTCCGGGGATACCGACCACTGTTGAATAGGGAGGAACTTCATGAAGAACCACAGAGCCCGCTCCAATTTTAGCTCCTTCACCAACGGTAAAAGAGCCAAGTACTTTGGCACCGCAGGCAATGACTGCATAATTACCAATCGTAGGATGTCTTTTCCCTTTTTCCTTACCGGTACCGCCTAGCGTTACTCCTTGATAAAGAGAAACATTTTTGCCGATGATCGTTGTTTCACCGATAACGGTACCCATACCGTGGTCAATAAATAAGCCATCACCGATTTGTGCTCCCGGATGAATTTCTATACCCGTTAGAAAACGACTGATAGTAGAAATGACGCGAGCGATAACAAACCAATGATGTGTATAGAAAAAATGAGCAATACGGTGATTCCAAATAGCATGCAGGCCGGAATAGCATAAAATTATTTCCAAGTTATTTTTAGCAGCTGGATCTCGGTTTTTGATGACGCGTATATCGTTACGTACTTGTCTTAACATAGATACAACCTCCATTTATATAACAAAAAATCCATCATCTCTAAACAGAGACGATGGATCGCGGTTCCACTCTGATTGCAACATATAAATACGCTGCCCCTCAAATCCAATAACGGCGGTAACCGGAAGCAGCCTACTTATATTTCAGCTGTTCTGCTCTCAAAGGCATTCCACGTACTTCGTCTGGGTGTAAGCTCTCAGCCGGTGGCTTACATTTTCTGTCAAACGGGGGCATGCGTGTACTTGTTTTGATCATTGCATTTTTATATTGATTGATATCATACACTTTAATTTTTTTTTTGTCAATAGGGATTAAAATATTTTTATATAAATTTCAATGATTTTGTTCGGTATAGTGTGTGTGTAATATGATAATCAACATGAAGGTGAGTAATTGAAATAAGCCAGGGACTACGGTATAATATAAGAGAATATGAAAAAATAAAATTTATAGATATGTAATGAAGTTCGTAGTTGGAATGTGAATTGGGACAAAACATACAGCATGGTGGAAATATCTTACGAATTGTTTTTTATCAGTTAGACAACTTTCGAGATGGGTAACAACGATTGGAATCGTGCTGCTCGATGAGAAATAAAAGAAAGAATACACGTGCGCCGTTACCTTTGTGCGGAAGAGGCTATGGAAACAGCTCTTCTGATTGATGAGGAAACGGCTTCTTATTATGATAAAACAGTATTGTTTTTAGTTTTAAGAAAAATATAATAAAATGGAATACATAATGATTAAAATGTATTTTTATTTTAAAAAGTCGTTTAATAGAAAGTTTAAACTACATAAGGAGGAGATGGCAAATGGCGGCAGCGTTGAAGTTGAGCTATTTAAATCATAGTGGATTTACAGTAGAAACAGAAAGCAAGGTGCTTGTATTTGATTATTATCAAGATCCGGCAGGAATTGTTTCGTCCTATGCAGTCGGTACAAAACCGCTGTGGTTTTTTGTAAGTCATTGGCATGGAGATCATTTTAATAAGCATATTGCTGATTTTGAACAGCAAACAGCACAATATATTGTAAACAAGGATGTGAAATTGAAACAAGTTGCAGCAGATAAACTGCATCCTTTGGATATATATGATACAATATCTATTGACGGAGTTAACATTACACAATACGGTTCAACAGACGAAGGTGGGTCCTTCATGGTGGAGACAGACGGCAGCCGTATCTTTCATGCCGGTGATTTGAATTGGTGGCATTGGATGGGAGATACAGATAGCAATAACGCGGCGGCCAAGGAAATGTATGATAAAGAAATGTCCCATTTGGAAGGACAAGTTATAGATGTAGCTTTTTTTCCGGTAGATGCACGATTGGAAGCGGCACGTGAATGGGGAATTTTGGGGTTTCTTGATAAAGTAAAGATTACAAAATGTTTGGTTCCTATGCATTATTTTGGAACGCCGTGGCAGCCGTCTATTGATTTTCAAGCTAAACACGATGATGTGCCGCTTTGGATTCCGCGGGAAGGCGGCAATTCTATCACTATTTTACTTTAACCATATCGCGTTGATAGATATTAATGTCTGGCGTATAGCCGGAGGAGGAATACATAAATGGATCAATTGGAGATCACAAAACAAAGCCGCAGCCATGTAGCCAATTATATATTGATAATTGCTGCTATTGTGTTGCTTTTGTCATATCCGTTCCGAGACCTATTTGCGGGCGGGTTACTAACACATTTAGCAGGAGCGGCTTTAATTGGCGGACTTGCGGACTGGTACGCGGTAACTGCTTTATTTAAGAAACCGTTGGGAATTTCTTTTAAGACAGCGCTTATTCCGCGAAGTAAGGAAAGAATAGCGGAAACAGCAAGGCATATGATTGAATGTGAAATATTGACAGTTCCTAATATGTATAATGTGTTAAAAAGTCATCCTGTTCTCGATGCGGTGTTAGATTACCTTCATAGTGAAAAGGGGTTCAGATCCGCTGAACAAATTTTGGGACAAATGCTTAATACTTTTCTTTATACCATTGACATGCAGGCAGTGGCCCGGAATGCAGCCGGTATGGGGCGTCAGACTATTGAAAAAATTGAGATAGCACCGATGTTAAGCGAATCGTTAAAAGTTAGTTTCGCCGGAGCTGCAGGTAAGGACTTTTTGGACTTTTTGCTTATGACACTGGAAACGACGACAAAAAGTGATACAGCAAAAGTTTATTTAGGTGAAATTTATCGTGAATCACTGCGTCAGTATGAAAAACGAAATTTTGTTTATGCGCTTGTCATCAAAGCGGCGTTATCCAGTGAACTTTTTAGTCCGGAACATGTTGCCGGAGTATTACAGGGAAAATTTATTGAGGTATTGGAAGAAACAAAACGTCCTGACTCTGCCTATCGGCGCAAAGCCATGCAATTTCTGTGGCAGCAGGCGGAACGGCTGGACATGAATAAAGAGTGGCAAAGTCGAGTAGAAAGTTATAAGATGATGTTGTTTGATTATATAGTATCCCGCCCAGATTTAAGTGAATCTTGGTTGCGTTATATTAAAAATCCATCGCGTCAGTATCGTTTGTGTCATATAGCGGCGGATTATACAGTTGAGCGATTGGAAAAATGGCGTCAAATGGATACTTCCGTTGAACAAATGAACCGGGCTGTTCTCGCTATGGCAGTTAAATCGCTGAAGCGGCTTCAAACTTGGTTTGGGGCTACAGCAGAGCAGGAAATTATGAAATATGACAGCCAAGTTTTGGCAATACAGCTGCAAGATAAAGTTTGGTATGACTTGCAGATGATTCGCGTGAACGGATCTCTTGTTGGAGCGCTCCTAGGTGCGTGCATATTCCTAGCAATGTATGCTTTGAAAGGAGGCTGGTAATATGAGCTATCGTCAACGTGCCAACAGTATCCTGGCGTTATCTTTTTTTTGTTTTGGTCTTGTGTTTTTTTGGTGGTATACACATGAAACCGGATTTTGGGAAGAACTAGTGTTTTTTGTTGTGCAGTCAGCGCTTATTGGCAGTATTGCGGATTGGTTTGCCGTTACCGCGTTATTTGATAAACCTCTTGGCGTTCCTTACCACACGGAATTAATCTATAATCATCGGGAACAATTGATCAATGCAATGACTAAAGTTGTATCAGAAAAATTATTAAAACCGCACATGTGGGAAGAAAAGCTTGATAAATTTTCCTTAACATCTAGAATTTCAATATGGCTGTCGAGTGAACAGGGTCACAAGAAATTTCGTTCTTTTTTATATGAAATTGCAGAGCGCATTTATGGTTATGCACGAAAAGGAGAAACGCAAAAAGCAATTGCAGAAAATATACGCAGCTATTTAAAAAAGCAGCCAATTATGATGTTTATGCAAGATCGAATTATAACTATGCTGGAAGCACCCGATGGAAAAATACTGAATGAATTGATTGCGGTGTTTTCTGAGTGTGTTCGCAGTAAAGATTTTGAAGATTTTTTGGTGAAAATTTTAGATAGTTGGATGGAAGATACCAAGAGGGGAAATATACTAAATACGGTAACGAAATTCACCGGATTGATGGATAACCGTAAGATAGCAAAAGATATTCAACAAAGTATTGTGACATGGCTGGAACGTTGGCAACATGCAGATGCTAACGAGAGAGAATGGCTCTGCAGCCGTTTGGAAATTCAGATGTATGCTATGAGTGGGCAATTGACATATACGATTCAAAATGGACAAAATCGCTTTATTGATACACTGCCTATTGAGGCATGGCTGAATGGAATGCTTCGATCTGGTACGTATTATTTTACGACAGGAATAGAAGGAAAAGAGAAGTTGACAAACTTCATGGAAAATGAGGTTATGCGGTATGTGAGGTACTGTGGACAATATCCAGAAGTTAAGGATTGGCTTGACGAACAAATTCGTAAGACGTGTACGGTTATTCTGGAAAATGAACATGCATTAATTGGTGTTGCTGTTCGGCAGGTACTTTCGGGATTTGATAAAAAAAGATTTAATGATTTTTTAGAAAGCAAAGTAGGAGAAGATTTAGCTTGGATTCGGATTAACGGGGCTCTTGTCGGTGCTTCGATCGGATTTTTGGCATTTCTTTTTCTTAATCTTTTTTATGAACCGTATATGGTACCTCTTATGCGGGGAATATTATCGTAATTATATTGTACGAAAAAATGTATTTATAATAAGTAAAAAAGACACTGACTTTATGTAGTGCCCTATAAAGTTAAACCGAAACGAAGTAGCATGTACTTGCTGCTTCGTTTTTTTATGCTGCGGTATGATATAACCGGTAATTAATCGGACTCAGCCAACCAAGTTTTGCCTTAATTCTGTGGTGATTGTAATATTCTATATAATTTTTAATGGCTTGCTCTAACTTTTCAAAACTATGATATGTGTGACCGTAATAAATTTTCCATTACATTATTGTCTAAGCAAGTTCCTTTCCGAGACATACTTTGAAATATCCGTTTATCTTTCAGTCTGGTTGCATAGTCTCTCATCGGATAGACCCATCCTTGATCGAAGAGAAAAGTCCGACGATAAGAGCAATCACTGGTTACGTCAATATCTTTTTCTAAAGCAGATAGAAGCCCTTGTGCCAAAGGTTGTTTTGTGAAACTGTAACTAATAATTTCACGGTTGAAAAAATCCAAGAATGAATCGAGATAGGTCTTGTGCGTAATGACAGTACCCTTTTCAGCAATCTCATAGTGCTTGAATTCTGTTGTATCTGTTGTAATTTTTTGATGAGGAATACAAGGTGTCAAAACGACAATTTAATCGGTTAGGGGCAATTTGTCCAACAGGAATTGTATTTACGACTTTTGTGTATAAAAGATTTTGACCTGTAGGCCAAGCTTCTGGACTAATCTTTGAACTTTTTTGCGGTTAACTATAATGCTATTTGTACAGAGTTTCCCCTAGATACGACGATAGCCAAAATCTTTATGTATTTTGCGTATGGCTTGTATTTTCTTATCCAAGGCAGCTTCCGGTGAAGTTACATCAAATCGTTTCCGCCAATACATATACATTGCCTTGGGAAAAATGGCAACAGCAAAAATATCTTTTAGTTTGAATGATCATCGGAGACGGATGACGATTTTTGCTTTCGTTGTTGATTCTGACTATCTACTGATTCTATTGGCATTGCTAATTTATCGGACACCTTAGGAGCCTGTCTTTCCGTTGTGAGACTAACCTACGCCGACAGTACGATACCTCAGAACCCATTGTGCCAAAAGGGACGGGTTATTTATGCCGAGAGCCAATGTGCGAATTCTTGATAGGAAATCTCGGAACTTAGATATAAATCCACTGCAGGGAATCTAAATTGAAAAGAGTAAGTTTTCTTTTGACGAAAACGAGCATATTGTCTTTGCTGATGGAGTTGTAAGCAGTAGTCCAATGCAGGATAGTTGTGTGACTAGAATGTTGTATCTTTTTGCAAAGCCATGATAATGTAGTTTCCTTTATAGATACGCTGAAGCTACTTTTTGTTTAAATTCAGTACTATATTTTGCCATAAAGATACCCCCATAAGGTAGATTGTAGGTCTAACTTATGGAGGTCAGTACATTAATCAGTGTCTTTTTTATACACCGGTTCCATCAAAAGACGGAATAAACATCTTACTGGCAGACGCTTTTTCTTGAACAAACCCATCTTCAATGCCGCTATCAAAAAGATATTGCTCGGCTTTATTATATTCTCTATCCGTTAAAGACCGGTTGATTTTTGGATATTTATAAGCATTTCCACAAGGTGTGTATTGCCGCATAAGACTGAATAATACTTGACCTTTTTTAAAATGAGAAGCTACCCAATCAATAATACGCTTCGTATTATCCAGACAATTTGGCAAGATCAAGTGACGGATGATAAGTCCTTTTTTTAATATACCTTGTGCATCAAGTTCATAAGGACCGACTTGTTCATACATTTGCAAAATTGCCTTTTCTGCTATTTCTGGATAGTTACTGGCCATACTATAAGTCGAACTGAGGGATGCATCTATATACTTAAAATCAGGAAGATATATTTGTATTTTACCTTGGAGAGCAGTAATGGTTTCCACTGTTTCATATCCGCCGCAATTGTAAACAACGGGAATTGGAATGGGGCTATCAAGGCTTTCTATAATTGCTCGTATATAAGGTGTCGGTGTTACTAAATTAATATTATGGGCCCCTTGGGCGATCAGTTCTTTATAAATCTGCCGTAAACGTTGTATCGTAATTTGTTTTCCTTGTTTGTCGGAGCGACTGATGTCTGCATTTTGACAAAAACAACAGCGTAAATTGCAGCCTGTAAAAAAAATAGTACCCGAACCTTTCGTGCCGCTGATACAAGGTTCTTCCCAGTAATGTAAAGCAGCTCGAGCAACAATGGGTTGTAAAGGACTATGACAGTAACCTGAAATAGCTTTTCCCGGTGCATTAGTTTCAGGACGGATGATATTGCAATGACGGGGACAGTCATTACAAGGGGATTGTGTATTCATGATTTTCTCCTTTTTATAATACAACGTTTATTTACAATTATTATAGCACGGCGGAGAAGAACAGAAAATAACATAAAAAAAGAGAATGGAGTTGACCATTCTCTTTTTTCTTATGGGTATAAAAAATTATTTTGTTACTAATGTATCTGCTTCAAATTCTTTTACCGTAGCAGCATAATCTCCGCCAGCAGCTTCTTGTTCTTTTAAATGCTGCAATTCTTCAGCTTCATATTCCGCCTGCGTCTTATAATCAGGAGGAACTGTTTTGGAGAGTTCCATACATTTTTTGAGAGAGCCAATGCTGACAATGATGACTAAAATTGCCATAATAGCACTTACTGTAAACAGGAGCCATTCTCCTTTTGGCAAATAAATATTAAACATATTAAGAAAATCTGCCCAGAAGATAACCACTGTCAGGAAGGCCCATGGAATCGCCGTTACCCAAACATAGCGGGCTTTACCTATGCTGCAGATAACAACAGAGGAAATGGCTAATGTGATAATTGCAAGTAATTGGTTGGAGACACCGAATATCGGCCAAATTGTAGATAAATTACCTTGCAGTACAATATACCCCCATGCACCGGAGATAAGAGCAGAAGCAATGACGGCACCCGGCATCCAGTGAGCATCACCGAATTTCGGCCATACGCGGCCAATTAATTCCTGCAGCATATAACGACCGACACGAGTACCAGCATCAATGATTGTCATAATAAATAATGCTTCAAACATGATGCAGAAATGATACCAGTAATTCATCAACTGGTCTAGACCAGGGAGATTAGAGAAGATGAATGCCATGCCAACAGCCAAGGAAACCGCACCGCCGGGACGATGTGCAACATTTTCGCCAATCATTGCATTTAATTGAGGTAAATCCACTACAGACATATTTAATGCTTTAAACGCTGCTTCAGAACTATTGATTGCAAAATAATCGGCAGGTACTAAGCTGGTGGCTGCAATTAAAGCCATCATGGCTACGAAAGATTCTGTTACCATTGCGCCATAACCGACAGGAAGTATAGAGCGTTCGTTCATAAGCATTTTAGGAGTTGTCCCGGTACTGATCATAGCATGGAAACCAGAAACAGCACCACAGGCGATTGTAATGAAAACGTAAGGAAGCACCGGACCGGTAATAACAGGACCGCCGCCGGATACAAATTGAGTAAGGGCGGGCATCTGAATCATAGGCCCAACTATAATAATACCAATAGCCAGAGCGCCGATAGTCCCGATCTTCATATAGGTAGATAAATAATCACGGGGTGCGAGGAGCAACCATACAGGAAGAGCTGCGGCTACAAAGCCATAGATAATAAGTGCGATACCGATACCCGTAGGTCCGATTGTGAAAAGAGGAGCGATTGTAGGAGACGCTTGAACCGCTGGACCAACAACAACTGCCAGCAATGTCAAGACAACACCTATAATTGTGCCTTCTTTAATTTTTCCCGGGCGCAGGTATTGCATATAAACACCTATAAAAAGAGCAATAGGAATTGTCATTGCAATGGTAAATGTACCCCAAGCACTATCGTGAAGGGCATTAACGATAACAACAGCCATACCAGCCATAGCAAGAATGTTCAGGAATAGTACGGCAAAGCTTGTTGCGAGGCCTACTTTATCACCAATCTGAGACTTAGCAATTTCGGCGATAGATTTGCCGTCATAACGCATCGAGCAGAACAGGATAACCATATCATGGACGGCACCAGCTAATACACCGCCGATGAGAATCCATAAAGCACCCGGTAAATACCCGAACTGGGCAGCGATAACTGGCCCTACGAGAGGACCTGCGCCGGCGATGGCAGCAAAATGATGGCCAAATACTACATACTTGTTTGTAGGTACATAGTCGTGGCCGTCTTCAAAACGGAACGCCGGTGTCACCTTGTATTGGTTGACGGTTAGAACTTTGGCGGCAATGAATGCGCCATAGAAACGGTACGCCAATACGAATACTAATGCACTAATAATAACTAAAAACAGACCGTTCATACAAAAACCTCCTTTTCAAAATTTGAAGCATACTAAACTAGAAATAAGTCCTTTAAATATACCCTGTATAAGCATATAGTATTACATAAAATCAAAAAATTCAAGAAAATAAAAGTAAAATAACATTAGAAACGCATTAAAAATGATAGCTAATAGTAATTCTATGCTTAAAATACATAAGTATTACGTTTTACTATATAGATAATTGCGCATTAAGAAATAAAAAAAATATAAAATATTGCCAAAAAAATATAGTATATAGATTATTTTTACTACTTAATAAAATAAAATATATTAAAAATATTTATTATTGTAAAGCAAACAACAGTGCAGCTGAAAATTATTTTTTCATAAATATGAAAGGATGAAATAGGCGCAGTTGATGATTGATGATATAATAATATCAAATGTAAAATAATGGGGAGGAACGTATTATGCATACGGTGCTGGAAGAACTCGTCAATCAGATTGAGCCGCTGCAGACATCTGTTATGGCTCAATGTCATAAAAAGTTAGAGGCACTGCCGGATAAAACGGATCCGGCGTTGTGTTTTTTAGCAGAGCGGATTGTGGGGATTCAAGGAACAATTCATCCAAAAAAATTAAAGAAGGCTGTAGTTGTTTTTGCGGCAGATCATGCGGTAGACGGCGGCGAGAACATAACTAAAGGAAAAAACAGTGAAGCAGAAGCACGGCAGGTAGCTAAAGGAACAGGCGCTGTTAATAAAATAGCGCATCGGATTGGTGCAGGTGTTTTATTGGTGGATATGGGATTACAGCAGGATATTCCCGAAACAGAAGGAGTACAAATCTGTAAAGTCAGACATGGAAGCCGTTTTTTTGGCATCGGAGCAGCTATGACCAAGGAGGAAATGACGGATGCCTTGCTTTGCGGGGTGGCATTAGCGCAGCAATTAGCTGATGAAGGATATACGGCAATCGGTCTTGGAAATATAGGAGAACGAGGACTGCTTACTGCCCTTGTTATAACGGCTGCATTTTTTCGGGATAAGATGAATGAACTGCCTGAAACCGTAGACGCACAGGATAAGATAACTCAATTAGGTGCCATGCTGGATAAACATGGTTTAAATCGGAAGAACCCAATCCAGTTGCTGCGCTGTGCCGGCAGTCCGGATATTGCTGCGATGGTTGGCTTTATTTTATCGGCGGCCCAGCGGCGGCTGATTATTGTATTTGATAATGCGATTACCGGTACGGCAGTTTTATTAGCACATACCTTATGTTCCGGTGTGGATGCGTATGTATATCCATCCGCTCGGTATGCAGAACCGGTACACCAGATGCAAATGAAAAAGTTAGGACTTACTCCGTTTTTACAGTATGATGTCATGGGCGACCAAGGGACTGGCTCTGCATTGGGGTTATCCGTGCTGGATGCAGTAATTGAAATGATGGAAGAGAAGATATCGTAATTTAGTATTTAATTACATAATAAGAATGGAGCAGCATATGAAAACATTATATTTAGATTGTTTTTCGGGAATTAGCGGCAACATGTTTATTGGCATGTTATTACATGCGGGAGTTTCTTTTGAAGAAATGCGTTCAATGATGGAAGGACTGCATTTAGACGGATATTCGCTTATTTGTAAAACTGTATCTAAATTAGGAATCCAAGCAGTATATTATAATGTATTATTGACGAATGAACAGACGCATGAAGAAACAGAACATGATGCACATGAACATCATCACCATCATAAAAATAACCATCTGGTAATAGATGCTGGCGGACATCACCATCATCACGCGCACAGAGGATTGGCTGAAATTACAAAAATCATTCAGGATTCAGCGCTTACGGATACGATTAAAGAAAAAAGCTTAGCAGTATTTGCGGTGTTAGCTGCTGCGGAGGCTAAGGTACATGGTGTACCTGTGGAAGAAATACATTTTCATGAAGTCGGAGCTGTTGATTGTATTCTTGATATTGTGGGGACTGTTTGGGCATTGGATTATTTAGGTATTGAACAAATAGGCGTTTCGCCGCTTCATGTAGGCAGCGGTTTTGTTCAGTGTGCGCATGGAATTATGCCGATTCCGGCACCAGCCTCTGCAGAACTTTTGACGGGTATTCCGTACTATTCTACAGATGTTTGCGGTGAGTTAGTTACGCCTACGGGAGCAGCATTGGTTAAAACATTAGCGGCATATATAGGACCTCGGCCAAAATCTTTTGTTCATTCCTGTATTGCATATGGTGCAGGAACTAAAAATTTGTCAATACCAAATGTTGTTCGAGGTTTTATTGGGCAAGCGGAAAAATTTTAAAAAGTGGGTTGGACGGAATTTTCTGCCCGGTTCAAGTTATAGGGTTGACATAATATGTGAAATTTGATATTATATTAAAGCATTCAATTGAGAAGTTGAATTTATGGTATTGACATCGCCATCTATTGATGATAAAATAGCTTTTGTCATGCGGAAGTAGCTCAGTGGTAGAGCACCACCTTGCCAAGGTGGGGGTCGCGAGTTCGAGCCTCGTTTTCCGCTCCATATTTTCTTGAAAATATCGGATAACATATTTTCACATTCCTCGATAGCTCAGTTGGTAGAGCAATCGGCTGTTAACCGATTTGTCGTAGGTTCGAGTCCTACTCGGGGAGCCATGTAGGGGTATCGCCAAGCGGTAAGGCAACGGACTCTGACTCCGTCATCGTTGGTTCGAATCCAGCTACCCCTGCCATTTTTTTATGATCCACTAGCTCAGTCGGTAGAGCACCTGACTTTTAATCAGGGTGTCCCGAGTTCGAATCTCGGGTGGATCACCATGTATTTCCATATTTATTATGGCCCCTTGGTCAAGTGGTTAAGACACCGCCCTTTCACGGCGTGAACGTGGGTTCAAATCCCGCAGGGGTCACCATTATATGGGCGATTAGCTCAGCTGGGAGAGCGCCTGCCTTACAAGCAGGATGTCAGCGGTTCAAGCCCGTTATCGCCCACCAAAAAAGAATCTGCACAAGCAGGTTCTTTTTATTTTGAACAAGTATATTTAAATGGGACACTTGATTATTCTGAATGTTCTGAAATTGACCCTATGCCATACTGGCATACTTGCTATAAAAGTTTTATTTCAAAATATTGTTTTATTCATAAGAAAAATGTATTATAATAAAAGTTAGCTTAAATGGAAATATTTCTAAGTTTCCTAATATATTTAAGGAGTGGTAATGAATGGGTAGATTTACTGATGATTTGAAAAGTCGTGTTGCTAAAGCCCAGAAGAAAATCGTTCTTCCGGAAACCAACAGCCGTCGTGTCCTGAAAGCCGCAGAACGTGTTTTGGCAGAAGGCTTTGCTAAAATTATTCTTGTAGGAAATTTAGAACAGATAAAAAAAGATGCTGCTAAATTCCAAATCGATTTAACTGGGGTTGAAGTTATCGATCCAGCTACATACCCTCGTCTTGATCAATTTGCCGCATATCTTGCGGAACGCCGTAAGAAAAAAGGAATGACAATTGAACAGGCAAAGGATATTTTGCTTCACAATAATACTTTTTTTGGCGCTGCTTTGGTAGCGTTTGATGTAGCTGATGGTATGGTTTCCGGTGCTGCTACAACTTCTGCTGAAGTTATTCGTGCAGGGTTGCAGGTCATTGGTCCCCGTCCGGGAAATAAAACGGTATCCAGTGCATTTATTTTAATTACAAATACTCCGCAATATGGTGATAATGGTATTTTGGTTTTGGGCGATTGCGGTGTTATTCCTGAACCAACGGCGGAACAACTTGCCGATATTGCTTGTATTTGTGTAGAACGTGCACGCACAACGGTTCAGATTCTTGATCCTAAGGTTGCTTTCTTGTCCTATTCTACAAAGGGCAGCGGTTCTGGAGATTCTGTTGAAAAAGTACGTAAAGCTGTAGAAATCTTGAAAGAACGTAATGTTGATTTTGATTTTGACGGCGAAATGCAAGCGGACGCTGCATTAGTTCCAGATGTTGGTGAAGGGAAGGCTCCGGGTTCTAAAGTTGCCGGACATGCGAATGTTCTTATTTTCCCAAGTCTTGATGCAGCTAACATTGGATATAAGATGGTTCAGCGGTTTGCTAATGCTACGGCTCTGGGGCCATTGGTACAAGGCTTGGCCAAACCGATCCTTGATTTATCCCGCGGTTGCTCTTCTGATGATGTTGCTGATGTTGTAGCAGTATGCTGCAGTGATGCGATTTCAACAGAAATTTTTTACAAGACGCATCAAGAAGATAAATAATATAACTGAATAATAAAAAACAGTCATCTGGTTAACAGATGACTGTTTTTTACGTTGCGTTATGTAATTGAAAAATAAAGACTTACCGAAAACGCTGACGTTTATTTCCTACGACCATGTAGCGGCTGGCACTTTTGTATACCATATACGTAAAAAAGAAAAAGCCAAAAAGAAATACAAGGGCATATTCTTGTGTAAGCGGTTCATCTTGTACGTAATAATAAGCACAGACAAGTGTTAGTATAAGACTGGCATACATAGAAATAGTGATACAAGCAGTACGCTGTCCACGATCACGCATACGATAAAAATTCCTGAACTTTATATACAATCCAATGGTAGATAAAATAAGGATTGTTGTGATTCCCGCAATAAAGACCATATCCATTTGCAAATAAAAAGAAATCAAGAGGATGACCATAAGCATCATGGTCCAAAGAAAAATAAATTTTTGACGCGTTAAGTCAATCTTTTCTTCTTCAGCAAAAGGGTTATGCCGTTTACGATTCCGTTCTTTTACCATTATGACTCTCCTTTCCTTTAAGCAGATAATGCTATATTATTATAGCATATTTTTTGATTTGACAAGTCAACTTATTTTATGATATCCTAAATTAGGATAATTAAATAAGTTAAATCAGCCCAATCGGTATCCCGTTTGGGCTTTTGTCATGGAAGGAGCGGTTCGTTATGAAAGCAATAAAAAATTATGATGTCATTATTATTGGAGCGGGTCCTGCTGGTATTTTTACGGCGTTAGAGCTGGCTGATAAAGGACTGGATATTCTTATTGTGGAAAAAGGACAAGATATCCGAGAACGAATCGCTACAAGCCTTAATAAAAATGCTTTGACGAAAGACAAGGTTCGCAATGTTGTTTGTGGATGGGGCGGTGCTGGCGCTTTTAGTGATGGCAAACTTACATTGACAACTGAATATGGTGGAAATTTAGATGACTATATGTCTAAGGCCGAATTAATGGAAAAAATTAATTATGTAGATACGATATATGGAAAATTCGGTGGAGCAGATCGCAAGGTATATGGCAATGACAATCTGGAACGTATCCATCAAATACAGCGTAAGGCAGCGGCTGCTGATTTGCGGTTTATTCCCGCACGTATTCGTCATCTGGGGACAGATGTCAATGCTCAAATACTTACCAATATGCGGGATTATCTAACGGGAAAAGTTGATATTATGGCGGATACAGATGTGCAGCATATTCTTGTCGAGATGGGAAAAGTACAAGGCGTTCAAATTAAAGAACAGTTTTATGCTTGTAAATATTTAGTTTGTGCACCGGGGCGTGAAGGTTCGGAATGGTTTGTGGATGAAGCTGAAAAATTAGGTCTTTCATTTACTTCGAATGCTGTCGATATTGGAGTGCGGGTGGAAATGCCGGCAGAGGTTATGGAACATATTACAGAGGTTGTATATGAATCAAAATTAGTTTATTTCAGTCGTTCTTTTGATGACCGAGTCCGTACATTTTGTATGAATCCATATGGGTTTGTCGTTACGGAAAACAACGATGGATTACTTACTGTAAATGGACATAGTTATGCTCATAAACGCAGTGAAAATACTAATTTTGCTGTTCTTGTTTCAAAGTGTTTTACGGAACCATTTCATGAACCAATCCAATATGGTAAATATATTGCACGTCTGGCCAATATATTAGGCGGCGGGGTTATTGTACAGCGTCTTGGCGATCTTCTTGATGGCCGTCGATCTACACCGGAACGCATACGCCGTGGTCTGGTGCGGCCAACGATGACTAGCGCAACACCGGGGGATTTGTCCTTGGTTTTGCCCTATCGCCATTTGCAAGATATTAAAGAAATGATGGAAGCATTGGATGTTATCGCGCCGGGGGCTAATTCACGCCATACATTATTATATGGTGTAGAAGTTAAATTTTATTCAAGCCGCATGCAGCTTAATAATAAACTGGAAACGAAGATTCCCAATTTCTTTGCTATTGGTGATGGAGCTGGCATAACACGTGGTCTTGTACAAGCTTCGGCAGCGGGAGTAACTGTGGGGCGCGAAATTCTTGTGCGAGAAGGAAAATAAGATTACTATCTACCGGATACGGAGTTGATAGTGTATAATAATATAGTTAATATAAAATAAATGCTGTCAAGTGAATACGGCAGAGGGTAACTTTTTTAAAAAGGGGAGATTATAGTGATAGAACGCTATACGAAAGAAGAAATGGGCAAGATCTGGGCAGAATTCAATGAATGGGATACACTGAAACAGGTTGAAATACTGTCCAGTGAAGCACAGTCGAAGTTAGGGCTTGTCCCTGAGGAAGCAGCCAAAGACATTCGTGAAAAGGCAACGTTTTCTGTAGATCGTATCCATGAAATTGAAGCGGAAACGCATCATGATATTGCTGCTTTCGTATCGAATCTCTCAGAAAATGTTGGAGAATCAGGGAAATATATTCATTTGGGTCTGACCTCTACAGATGTAAAGGATACCGCTATGGGATATATGCTCAAGCAGGCTTCGGATATTCTCATTAAAGATTTAGAGGCGTTTCGTGAAGTGCTGCGCCGGCGGGCTGTTGAATTTAAATATACTCCTATGATCGGCCGTACGCATGGTATTCATGCTGAAGCTACGACGTTTGGACTCAAACTTTGTGTATGGCTTGCTGAAACAGATAGAAATATCGAACGCATGAAGCATGCCAAAAAAGCAATTGCTGTGGGTAAAATTTCGGGTGCTGTTGGAACCTATGCTGATATTGATCCTTTTGTTGAACAATATGTTTGTGAAAAGCTGGGCATTGAACCGGCTCCGATTTCTACACAGACCTTGCAGCGTGATCGTCATGCGGAGTTTGTATCGACACTTGCTGTTATTGCTAGTTCTATTGATAAATTTGCAACAGAAATCCGCCATCTCCAACGGACAGAAGTTCGTGAAGCAGAAGAATATTTTAGTCCAAAGCAAAAAGGATCATCTATTATGCCGCATAAACGAAATCCTATTACGTGTGAACGCATGTGTGGTCTTGCGCGTGTAATCCGCGGCAATTCTCAAGCAGCATTGGAAGATGTGGCACTTTGGCATGAACGGGATATTTCTCACTCCTCCGTAGAACGTGTTATTCTTCCGGATAGTACGATTGCGCTGGATTATATGCTCCAGACTTTTACAAACGTTATGGATCGTCTTATTGTATATCCAGATAAGATGCTCAAGGATTTAAATCTTACAGGCGGACTTATTTACAGTCCGATCCTGCTTAACACGCTGGTAGAAAAAGGAGCTGTCCGCGAACAGGCATATCGCTGGGTACAGCGTAATGCAATGAAACGCTGGCTTGAAGGGGAAGATTTTTTGGAAAATTTGAAAAAAGACGAGGATGTCGCTAATTTCATGACAACAGAAGAAATTGAAAGTTGTTTTGATGTCAATAAGATGCTGCGTCATGTAGATACTATCTTTGCTCGATTTGGTTTATAAAAAATTCAATTAAAAGACTTCGAAAGAATACATTTTTCGAGGTCTTTTTTTGTTGAGCTTTATCTAATAACATGATAAAATGCAAATGGCAGACTCATTGTTGTACTTATTATGAAGGAGAATATGATGGAAGAGAACAAGAAAGAGTACGAAAAAGCCATAGCATATATTCGTTCATTAATTATAAAAAGAAAAATAACAATTGGCAGCCGGATTCCTTCGGAACGAAAAATTGCTGAAACATTGTCTATTAGTCGTAACTCTACACGGGAAGCCTTGAAGCGATTAGAAAATATGGGACTTATTGAGAGCCAGCAGGGACGTGGAAATTATCTAAGTGGCAATATTACACAAAGTTTTTCTAATGCTATTGAAATGATGCTTATTTTGCATCAAACGGACGCAGCGGATATCTGTCAATTTAGACGATGTATTGAAAAAACTGTTTATGATTTGGCATATAAAAAACGAGAGGAAAATAAGTATCTTTTTAAAATGGCGAAATTATTGGAGCTCTTTCCCACAGCCGATTTAGAAAGACAAATTAAGATTGATGAAGAAATTCATTATTTATTAGTGCGTGCGACAAGAAATACGTTGTTGATTGCCATGATGGATTCTATTTCTGCCGTGTATAGGCAGTGGGTTGACACCGTATTGCGCCATGCTTCACCAGACATTATGAAGCAATTGCATAATGCTCATATTACAATTTATAAAAGTCTTATGCGGGGGAACCCGGAAGAAGGTATTCAAGCAATTGATCAGCATTATGATATAATAGATCATATGTCATTGACGATACATGCATAATTTTTAATAAAATGGGAGCAATTGTTCCAAAACCGGATAAGGTATTTTCATAGACTTTTTAGAATGAGTGTGGTATTATAACATCGTAAATTGGTAGTACCAGCAACGGCGGATATGGTTATGTATTATTTCTAGTGTTGAAAGGAGTTTAAATTATGAAAATTGTATTGCTTGAATCTTTAGGAATTAGTAAAGAACTTCTTGAATCTTATGTTAAACCGTTAAAGGAAAAGGGATATGAATTTGCAGCTTATGAACGTAATGATGACACGGCTGTTCAAATTGAAGAGGCAAAAGAGGCAGATATTCTTATTATTGCAAATATGCCATTGAAGGCAGCCGTCATTAACGCGTGCCCAAAGCTTAAATATATTAACGTTGCTTTTACGGGAGTGGATCATGTTGACCTTGCTGCGGCAAAAGCGAAAGGGATTGCCGTTAGTAATGCTTCTGGGTATTCCACGGTGGCAGTGGCAGAATTGACACTGGCAATGATTTTGTCACTCTTGCGTTATGTCCCGCAGGTGGATAGGACATGCCGTGCCGGAGGTACAAAAGCTGGTTTTATTGGTACAGAGCTAGAAGGAAAAACAGTCGCACTGATTGGTACTGGAGCTATTGGTAACCGGGTGGCTCAGCTTGTACATGCCTTTGGAGCAAAAATTATTGCATATAATGGGTTCTCACATAAATCAAATACGGATATGATAACCTATCTTCCGATGAAAGAAATGATGGAGCAGGCAGATATTGTATCGCTTCACTGTCCTGTAACAGATAAATCGAAAGGACTTATTAATGCAGAAACTCTTTCTTATATGAAACCGACGGCGATTCTTGTTAATGAAGCTCGGGGACCTGTTGTCGATTCACAAGCTCTTGCGGATGCCCTTAATAATGGAAAAATTGCGGGTGCGGGTATTGATGTTTTTGAAAAAGAACCGCCTCTTGATATGAACCATCCGCTTCTTCATGCTAAAAATACTATCGTTACTCCTCATGTTGCTTTTGCTACACAAGAGTCCATGCAAAAACGCGCTGTTATTGTTTTTGATAATATTGATACATATCTTGTGGGAAATCAAAAAAACGTTATCTTATAAAAATATGTCTGAAGCAGATACAGTAATAAAAATAATGTATCTGCTTTTTTTGTACAAAAAAACAACCATTATTACTATAAATGGTTGTTTTAAACGATAAAAATAAATAGATAATCATATATGCAACAATAAAATATAAATTATTTCTCCGGTGACGACTGGGCAATGATTTTCTTTCCTTCTAAATAAATTGTTGTAGGGTGAGTAATTTTCTTTTCAATAAGATCAATCAGTAGATGCATACATTGGGCGCCGATCGCACCCATGGGGATATCAATACGCGATAAGGATGGAACTGCATAATCATTCAATTCCGGCATGTTGATGCCGACCGTAAAGACTTCAAGGTCACGAGGGATAGACACCCCTAATTCATGACAAGCAAAAAGCATTCCGTGAGCTAATACATCCGATTCACAAAACATTGCTTTAGGGAGACGCTTTTCAGCATATAATTTTTTGCAAACATCGATGGCACTGGCGGAAGAGGTATTGCAAAGTATGATTTTATCCTCTTGCAGCGGATGGCCTGCTTCTGCATATGTATCAAGAAACCCTTTCATCCATTTACGCATAATGGGAAATGTTGTGTCATGTGTGAGCACGGCAGCATCAAAAAGGTTTTTGCTGAGAAAATGATGAGCGACTTGTTTACCTACTTCATAGTTATCCATAGTAACACTGCTGAACGTATCCATCTCACGATTAAAAAGTACAATCGGAAAAGAAGGTGTTAATGTATCTAAAAATTCTAAATCTTTATCAGACATATTGGCGATGATTATACCGTTGAAAAAAGTATTCTGTGTAAGTGCCATTTGTTCCTTTAGCTGATCTACTTTATATGGAACAACGGTTAAATGAATATGTTTTTTCTGGCGCAGCATTTCCTCCTGGAGGCCTAATGTAATTCGGGCTAAATAGTTAATACGAAAATCTGTAGCCCAATAGAATGCTACAGCATAGCTATCTTCTTGCATAGATCGCAGTTTTTTTGCAGATTGATTTGGCACGTAATTTAAATTTTTTGCTATTTGATAAATCCGGGTCTGCGTATCCTGAGAAATTTTGCGTTCCTTTCCCTTGCCATTTAATACAATGGATACAGTGGCAATGGATACACCGGCATCTTTGGCGATATCTTTTATTGTGGACATAGTATGCACCTCAATTTCTATTATGTATTGTGACACAAATGCTGGTATTTTTCAATTCATTTTAGTAAAGTCAATTATGATTTTACTAAAATGAATGTATGTATAAAGAGAATGAATAGATAAGGACAGAAAAATATTAAAAATTATGTACTATAAAGGGGATATGCGGCAGGGTAGAAGTTCTTGCTTGTATGAGTTACAATGATAAGAAGATGTATTTGATTGAGTGAAAGGATGAATATATATGGCAGAGTTTCGATTGGGTTGTGATGCACATATTTCAGCGGTGCACATGGTATTGGGAAAAGATTTGAATCCACATGATACGCTGTTTGCCGGACAGGCAGCCTCTTATATGATAGAATGCGGTTTTTTAGCAGTACAAAATTTTTTACAGACGCCTCATATTGTGTGTGCTGGATTGGAACGACTATCTTTTCTGCAGCCTGTACATAAAAATGATTCTATTCGTATTACAAGTACGATTATTTATGCAGGAACCGCCAGCGTAGGAGTTTATATTTGCATGACGATTCTTCCTGTGAAAGAAAAAGCAGCTGAATGTTTTGTAACATTTGCACATATTGATGAAGCGTCCGGGACACCGCTGCCGCATTATGTAAAACTGGCTCCGCTGGAAATGTCTGCGTTGAAGCGGCAGCAATTATATTGCCGATTGAAGGAGTGCTGTTAGATGAATTTTGCAGAAGAAGTGGAACAACGCATTAATAATATGGCAAAACCTCCCGGTAGTTTAGGTATATGGGAAAAGCAGATCCGTAAAGTGTTTTTGGCGTGGGGACATTTTGAAAAGAAGCTTAATCCGGTACACCTTATTTTTGCCGCTGATAATGGTGTTGTTCGATCGGGAATTGTTCAACAGCTTCCTGAGATTACATATATGCAGTCAAAACATATGGTAGAAGGATCGGCAGCGGTAAGTTGCTTTTGCCGCTGCAATGACATTCCATGGCAGGTTGTTGATGTTGGTATCGACCACGAAGAGGCGGTAGGGATAAATTATAAAGTGGCCCGTGGTACGAAAGATTTTTCTGTAGAGCCGGCGATGACAAAGGAGGAATTGAATAAAGCGTTGAGAGCCGGCCAAAATATGGTATATTGGGCTAAAGAAAAAGGATATAATTTTCTTTCCTTTGGTGAAATGGGAATTGGCAATACAACTACTTCTGCAGCAGTTTTAACGGCAATTGCACCGCCTAATGCAGCATTTCTTGTAGGCTATGGTTCCGCACAGGGGAACTATAGCCAGGTTCTGCAAAAACGTGAAATAGTTAGCAAGGGGATAAAACGATATGCACCGCAGATTCATACGGCGGCGGATGCGATCAGATATGTTGGTGGTTTTGATTTGGCGGCCCTGTGTGGTGCTATGCTGGCCTGTAGGGAACACCAGCTGCCGTTTTATATTGATGGCTTTATTACTGCTGTAGCATTAGCATGTGCAGTGCAGCTAAATCCTGAGGTCAGAAACTATTCCTTGCCGTCTCATATGTCGAGAGAATCGGGCATGGGCATGGCTTTGCGTATGGCTGGCATTGATGAATATGAGGTGCCTATTCATGCGGAGATGGCTTTGGGAGAAGGAACAGGGGCTGTTTTAGCGTCTGTTATTTTGAGGTCTGTACTGTATGCAGTTACGAATATGGCCACGTTGTCAAGTATTAATCGTGAGGCAGAAGCAGTAGCGCAGGAAAAAAGCCATTCCATAATAAATAAGGAGAAATAAAGATGGAAATCAGCATAGAAGAAAAAACAAGAATGCAGGCATGTGAAATATTTAAAAAAATGGGAATTACAGAAGAAGAAGCGGTAGTACTGTTTTATAAACGAGTGATAGCCTGTGGAAGGATGCCGTTTGGACGGATAGAATCAAGGCAACAAGATAAGATAAAAAAAAATCGCATGAATGAACGTTTTGCTGAATGGGATGCTTTTTAAACGATAATCGGTATATTGTATACATGTAAAACTATATTTTCTTTTGTATAGTAATAGAGTATAATAAATATGCAATAAAGAGATAGCGCCCTGCTGCAGGGGGTATATAGTATACATTAAGACGTACTGTATAAAGCAAGAACCCGGCTTGGTTAGCCGGGTTCTTGCTTTATACAGTACAACTTGAAAGGACAGAGAATAAGGAGGAATTTTACATGAGTAAGAGCATGGCGGCATCCCACGCAATGGGGAAAAAATTAAGTGATGCTATTTTTGGTGCCAGTGGAGCTGCAGTAGCAGCAGCTAGAGTGCATGGAGCAGATCATGTGGTAAATGCTACTATTGGAGCATATATGGATGAAGAAGAAACATTGGCATGCATTCCAACCGTGGAAAAAGTATTTCGCAAACTGCCGATACAGGATATTATCCAATATGCGCCTATTGCAGGACTTCCGGAATATTTGGAGTCTGTTATTAATTTAACCTTTGCAGAACAGCGGCCGGACGGCTATATGGAAGCAGTTGCTACTGCCGGAGGTGCTGGCGCAGTTCATCATGCTATTGCTAATTATGCAGAAACGGGTGATCAAGTATTAACTTCTGATTGGTATTGGGGACCGTATAGTGTATTATGCCGGGAAATGGGGTGTAATTTGACGACATATTCTTTATTTGATAAAGACCGGAATTTTAATACCCGTTCTTTTTTTAATAAAGTTACGGAAATATTAAAAAGTCAAAATTCACTGCTTATTATTATTAATACACCGGCACACAATCCAACGGGATATACTTTATCTGAAGAAGATTGGTCGCAAGTTCTCGATATATGCCGCAAATGTGTGGAAAATGGAAAACGTATTTCTATTCTTGTTGATATTGCATATATTGCGTATGCTGGAGAAAAAAATGAAACGCGGCGTTTCATGAAGCTGTTCAGCAATCTTCCTGACGAACTTTTTGTTATGTTTGCCTTTAGTATGTCCAAGGGATATACGTTATATGGGCAACGTATGGGGGCGCTTATTGGCTTGTCTTCTAATAAGGATATCATCAATGAATTCAGAGCTGTGAGCGAATACACAAGCCGGGCTACGTGGTCTAATACTAACCGAGCGGCAATGACAACATTGATACAGATCCAATCAGATCCGATATTGTTAAAACAATTTGAGACAGAACGGGAAAGTTTCTATCAAATTATCCGCCAGCGGGCAGCCGTTTTTATGAAAGAAGCAAAGAAGTGTGGATTGCCGGCGCTTCCTTATAAAGCGGGATTCTTTTTGTCTATTCCGTCGGAAGATCCGGATGCTGTTTGTCATAAACTGCATGATGATTTAATATTTGCTGTGCCGCTGAAACTGGGAGTTCGTATTGCTGTATGTGCTGTTACAACAAAAAAAATGGTAGGACTGGCAGATAAAACGATGAAGGCATTGCAATTTGTGGAAGGGTAAGATTTACTGGATGAAAGAAAAATCGCAGCATTTTTTCTTTTTGAGTTGATGTTTCGTGCTGCAGTATAAAAATTCTGATAGAAACAACAATGTTTCTATCAGAATTTTTATACTGCAGTTTTTTTATTATTGATTATTTTGCATATTCTAAATTAGAAAGAGTCAGATACTGATGGGGGAATAATATGATGGCGGGAGGCAGCTGCTTTAGCATATTTTTCATGTAATTCAACACGGCGCTGTACAACATGCATCCAACGTAGTGTGAACATACCGCGACGGCCAATCGTGATATAATATAATGGAATAGCTGCGATGGCGATAAAACAAGCAAGGTAATAGACACTGGAAAAACCATACGCAGGTACCAGTTCACCGAGCATATAAGGGCCAATACCAACGCCTAAATCAATTAAAACAAAAAAAGTTGATGTTGCAAGACCTATTTGATTGCTGGGAATACCGTAAATCGCCAGCGCTTGCCCTGCGGAAGTAACCGTGCTGTAACTGAGCCCGAGAAAAATACCACCTAAAATAAAATAAGTAGTTGACGAAGCAAGACCGAGTGTAGCCATGCACAGAGCCAGAATAATCAATGTAGGATACATGACGATATTGCCGCCAAAACGGTCGAGTAAATGACCTGTAATAGGACGGCTGAATAGAGACGTTAATGCATAGGCAAAAAAGAAAAGACTGCCGCCGGCAGCAAGTTCCTGCGCATCCGCATAAGCCCCCATAAAACTAAGTACGGCAGAATATGCTATACCGCAAAGGAAAGATATGCACGAAATCGGTAACGCACGAACTGCGAAAAAATTGTTGAAAGAAACTTTACGCAGTGTCTTTTTCTCTTCTGCAGAGCAAGTATGTTCTGGAGAATGCAGTAAAAATGATAGGATTAAAGTGACTATTGCTAATATCATGCAGACGTAGAGATTGAGTGAAAAGTTTCCGCCGCTGCAGAGGGTAATACCCAGAAATGGGCCGGCGGCGGAGGCCAATGTATTTCCGAGTGCATAATAACCAATTCCCTCACCTCTTCGGTCAGCCGGGACAATAGCACCAATTATCGTGCTGGCTGCGGTAGCAGATATGCCGTAGGCTATGCCGTGAAAGCATCGTACAGTAAAAAATAAAATAACAGTACTGGCAGAAAAGTACAAGGGAATGGCTGTTAAATATAAGACAGTCCCTATAATTAACAACTTTTTACGCCCCAATATGTCAATAATATGTCCCGTAATAATTCTTGAAAGAAGTGCTCCAATAATAAAAATGCCTGAAGCAAGTCCCGCTTCACTGATAGAAGAATGCCAAGTAACGATAGAATAATTTGTAGACCATAGCATAAGCTGATAAAAAATAACATATAAAAGAAAATTGATGCTAGTGTCAAGAATAAAATTTCGTGTCCATAATTTACTTTTCATAAACTAGGTTCTCCTTGATTAATATGCGACAGCATTTTTTGTAATTGATGCTGTTCCTCTGCATCCAGTATCTGAAAAAAATCAATTTCGAGTTTTCGGATATGCAAATTGATTATCGTAAAATGTTGTTGGCCTTTTACGGTAAGAGAAATACGTTTTTCTCTTTGATCGCGGCCCGTTTCCTCACATATCCAACCCTTCTCTAGAAATTTATTTTTCATGGCGGTAATTGCCGGTTTTTTTATCATGTAGTAGCGGGCAGCCGCGACTAATGGAGTGGCAGGATGATGATGTAAATATACGATAAAAGCCCATTGAGAATAGGTAATACCGAATTTTTTTAATAGTTCATTTTCCGCTTTGATCATTCGTCGTGCGGCATATGATAATTCTTGAAATAAAGGATTCATTAGATACTCCTTAGTTTTAAAATAATAAATTAATGGTTAATTAAGTTAACCAAATTACAAGACAATAATATACACTTTTTTTAAGAAGAAAGCAAGGAGAAAATAAATTATCATTTCATTATTAATACAGTCATTATTAATACAGATAGAAATATTATAAATGTTTTGTGTTGGTACCGGATTATCATTGCTTTCTATTTTCGCCAGTATAAAGTATAATTATTATAGTGCAATGTGTTGTATTATTTTCTTCATATAAAGGACGTGATTTTATGCAATTCCGAATCTTGATAGGAGATATAACAAAATGGAAAGCCGATGCGATTGTCAATTCGGCAAATTCGACGTTATTAGGTGTCAGTGGAACGGACAGTGCGATTCATCGAGCTGGGGGTGTATCTTTAACGGCAGCTTGCCGAAACCTTCGCGGCTGTCCTGAAGGAAAGGCCAAAATTACGTATGGCTATCATTTGCCGTCACGGTTTGTGATACATACCGTGGGTCCCTTGTGGACCGGTGGGAAAAAAAATGAAGATAAAATTCTTATTTCCTGTTATCAGCAGAGCTTAGCGCTGGCTAAGGAACGAGAATTGCATCATATTGCCTTTACATCTATAGCAACTGCGGATAAACGGTATCCTTTGGCAAAAGCAGCGGTTGATGCTGTACCCGTTATCATGAATGAGGGTATGGGATTGGACCGAATTGATATGGTATGCCCTGATAAAATGACACAAGATGCCTATACGAAGGCAACCGTTATATTTTGGCTGGAGTATTTAGCTACAGCTGATAAAAATGAAAAACTGGAGTGTATTGACGAAGCAATGGCGGCTTTAACGTTACTGCATATGAAGGAAAATGAACCCGATCCGATTCTTTTATCTGAAGGAATACGGCAAATGAAAGGATTTTTAAGACCTTTTCTTGATATACGAAAGAAGAATAGTATTATTGATATGGAAAAAGCGGCATCACAAATTATAGAAGCCTATTGAACCATATACTATATATAGTAATATAAAGGGGGATAAAAATGACTGCAAAAGGTGGAACCCATGCTGTTGAAATTGCAATTACATGTCCGAAATGTCAAGGCGAGGGGAGCTTTAAAACTTGGGATTGCATTGATACGGATAAGAATCCCGAATTAAGAGAAAGGTTGCTGCACGATCCAATGTTGTTTTTCTACTTTTGCCCTAAGTGTTTTTCTAGGATTCGCATTGATGCACCGTGTTTATATATCGACCGGGGCAGGGAATTTATGGTTTGGCTTGTGCCGGATACGAATATGGAAATGAGTCTGGGAGAACTTCGTGATTTTTTCGGAGCGGGTGACTATGAAAATTATTGTTGCCGCACGGTGCGTTCGTGGGGGGAATGGCGGGAAAAAATTATTGAATTGGAAAGTTCTTATGATGACCGTTTGTATGAATTTATAAAATATGGAGCGTTCCATCTTTTGAAGGAGGAAGAAAAAAAACAATTTTATCTTCCTGCATATCATGTGGAATATGCGGAAGATAATGAGAAAAATGATGAATTAGCATTGATTTTTATGAAAAATGATGAAGATAAATCAACCTATTCGTATCCTATTTCAAAAAATATGTTGGAAATCAGTAACGATATTTTTCAACCTCTTATGGAGCGGATTCCGGAACTTTCCGGCAAGGGAACCTTTCAACGATATGATTATGATTGGGCACAGATGGTTATAGATCATCTTTTGTCTGCTGCCATGGGAGCTTCTGGAAATGATAAAGATAGTTTGAAAAAAATTATTGTTCTTTGGTTTCAAGGTTTGGGAAAAGAAATTTTTGGAGCGGACATTGAACCGCATAAAGATTGACAAGCGGAGTACTTATATGATATACTTTTAAAAGTTAGGTGCTTGACACCTAGCTTTTTTAGTTATGGAAAAATAATCTTGACTTTGATTGCTTGTTTGTGATAAAGTATTATAGCAATCATGCGTGAGTTAGGCTTGCGATTACTAATTTGATTATTACTGAGAGAGGTGTAAGGGATGCGTACTGCGATTACATTAGCATGCACAGAATGCAAACAGCGTAACTACCGGACGAACAAAAATAAGAAAAATAATCCGGATCGTTTGGAATTAAAGAAGTATTGCCCGTTCTGCAAAAAAGAAACGTTACATAAAGAAACGAAATAATTCTGTGTATTAAGTAAGACTATTAAGGTCTAACTTAAGGATGTGAGAGGTCATATGGCAACACCGAGTGCGGCGTCGCAAAAAAAGAAAAAAAAGGGATCGGGCAATTTCCTACGTGAAGTAAAAGTAGAAATGAAAAAGGTAATCTGGCCGACAAAAAAAGAAATGATTACATACACCGTAATGGTATTTGTTACGATGATTGTTGTTATGGCTGTTATTGCTGTGTCAGATGGTGTTTTTTCTCAATTGTTTAAACTGCTCCGCTTAGTAGTTGGATAGGGGGCCCGAGTATAGATGGAAACAAACAAAAAATGGTATGTCATCCATACGTATTCCGGTTATGAAAATAAAGTAATGGCCAACTTGGAACGCAAGGTCAAATCTATGGGCATGGAAGATATGGTAAGCCGTATACTTGTGCCGATGGAAGATGAAGTGGATATGAAAGACGGACAAAAACGCACGGTTAAACGTAAAGTATTTCCGGGGTACGTCTTAGTGGAAATGGAAGTTAATGACCGTTCTTGGTATGTCGTTCGCAATACGCCGGGCGTTACCGGCTTCGTTGGTTCAGCTACAAAGCCTATTCCGTTAGAACCGGACGAAGTCAAGCGCATTCTTAAATCGCAGGGTATGGATAATGAATCACGTCCGCATATTTCAGTAGAAGTAGGCGAACAAGTTCGTATTACATCAGGTCCATTTGAAAACTTCATTGCCGTTATTACGGAGATTAATGAAGAAAAAGGAACCTTAAAAGGCCTCATTGATATGTTTGGCCGGGAAACATCGGTAGAAGTCGACTATTCTCAAATAGAGAAGAGTCTGGAATAAATGCTTCTAATGCGGTACGTGTTACCGCGAGTGGGAGGATATTAAAATCCGTTTAACCACATCTTGTATTGTAAGGAGGTGTAACAACCATGGCAAAAAAAGTAGCAAGAATGGTAAAACTTCAATGCGAAGCTGGCAAAGCAACTCCGGCGCCTCCGATTGGTCCGGCATTAGGCCAGGCTGGTGTCAACATTATGGCATTTGTAAAGGAATTCAATGAACGGACTGCAAAACAGGTCGGCTATATTATTCCTGTTGAAATTACTGTTTATGATGATAGATCCTTTACTTTCATTACGAAGACGCCGCCTGCAGCTGTATTATTAAAGAAAGCAGCAGGTCTTGACAAGGCTTCGGGTGAACCGAATAAGAAAAAAGTTGCAAAATTGGGACGCGACAAAGTCCGTGAAATTGCGGAAACAAAGATGCCTGACTTAAATGCTAACACAGTTGAACAGGCAATGAAGATGATTGAAGGCACTGCACGCAGCATGGGCATTGATATCGTTGATTGATGCGTATCCCGTGGAAGGGGATATCCCCGTCATTACCACATAAGGAGGGAATTAGATGGCAAAAGTAGGCAAGAAATATGCTGAAGCTGCAAAACTGGTTGATAAAGCAAAACTGTATGAACCGGCTGAAGCAATTGATATCTTGAAAAAAATGGATACGGCCAAATTTGACGAAACCGTTGAATTGTCTGTTAATCTGAATGTTGATCCGAAATATGCTGATCAGCAGGTGCGTGGCGCTATTGTATTGCCGCATGGTATCGGTAAATCCAAAACGGTCCTTGTATTTGCTGAAGGCGATAAAGAAAAAGAAGCTCAAGAAGCCGGTGCTGATTTTGTCGGTGCAGATGAGTTGATTGAAAAAATCAAAGGTGGCTGGACGGATTTTGATGTAGCGATAGCGACACCGAATATGATGGGCAAAGTTGGCCGTTTAGGTAAGATTTTAGGACCTAAAGGGTTGATGCCTAATCCGAAAATTGGTACGGTAACGATGGACGTAACAAGAGCTGTCGAAGAAAGTAAAGCTGGTAAAGTGGAATACCGTACTGATAAAGCAGGTATTATTAATTCTCCTATCGGCAAAAAATCGTTTGATGCGAACAAGTTGATTGAAAATCTGACTACTCTTGTTGATACAATCGTCAAGGTTAAACCGTCAGGTGCAAAAGGTCAATATATCAAGTCCATTACGGTAAGCTCTACAATGGGACCTGGCATTCGTATTAATCAGTTCAGCGTTAAAGGGATTGTAAAAGCTGACGAAAATTAAATATCTTTCTTAGCTGTAGACTGAGGGTATGTATAATGGACGAAAGTCCGCCATCTGAGGCTATGTAACTAGCAGATATATAAATTGAAACTAGTTCGGCCTCATTACCAATGAGGCCGTTTTTGTTTGCTAAGACGATATAAATCCCAAATTAAGGAGGTGTATCGAATAATGTCTAATTATGAAAAGAAACCTGTTTCTGCAGAAAAAGCAGCGGTTGTTGCTGATATGAAAGAAAAATTGACAACATCAAAAGGTGCTGTCCTAGTTGGTTTTACAGGACTTACTGTAGCACAGGTAACAAAACTTCGCCGTAAATTCTTAGCGAATGGTGTGGAATATAAGGTTATTAAGAATACCTTAACCCGCATTGCTGCCAATGAATCTGGATTGGAAGCGCTGGGGGAACACTTAGAGGGCCCGACAGCCTTGGCATTTTCAACAGAAGATGCAATTGCTCCAGCGAAAATCTTAAAGGAATTCATCAAAGAAACAAAGACGCAAGCTTTAGAAATAAAAGCAGGTTTAGTTGATGGACAAGTAATTGACAGTGTCGCTGTAAATGCGTTAGCAGATTTGCCAAGCCGCGAAGAACTTCTTGCAAAATTGGTTGGCAGTATGCAGGCGCCGATTTCCGGCCTTGTCAATGTACTGCAAGGCAATATACGCAATATGGTATATGTGCTTAATGCTGTACGAGAACAAAAAGAAGAACAAGCTAGTGCTTAATTTTTAATTCAAAAAAAGATACTTGGAGGTATTTTAAAATGACTAAAGAAGAAATCATGCAAGCCATTGAAAACATGACCGTTTTGGAACTTTCTGAATTGGTAAAAGCTATGGAAGAAAAATTTGGTGTGTCCGCTGCTGCTCCGGTTGCCGTTGCTGCTGCTCCGGCGGCTGCTGCTGCTGAAGAAGAAAAAACTGAATTTGATGTTATTCTTAAAGATGCCGGCGAAAAGAAAATTGGCGTAATTAAAGTTGTCCGTGAAGTAACCGGTCTTGGCTTAAAAGATGCTAAAGCTCTTGTTGATGGTGCTCCTGCTGCTGTTAAAGAAGGCGCTGCTAAGGCGGATGCCGAAGCTCTTAAAGCTAAATTGGAAGAAGCCGGCGCTACTGTTGAATTGAAATAATAATTTTCATATCAATTGGTGAGTTGACGTACCATAATGCTTATTTTAGGGAACTGTAATGAAATGAGGTAATTTACTTCATTTTTGTTATGGTTCCTTTTTATTTTGGTGTATTTTTGTTAAAGGCAACTTTCTATACTAAAAATAAGTCGTTGCCTGTGCAGTTTTCTTGTGTTCGTTTATGAAACTTTGGAAGATAGTACCTAAAAAGCACGGTTACTATTTTTTTGCACACAAGAATTTTTCTTCACCGTAGAATCACTCTTGATACCGGTGAAGGTATTTTCAGATTGAATGATTAATCCAAAACAGAAATCCAATTGTTTTGCTGCAGTTATTCGTATTTAGAGGAATCTAATTTTTTTGGTATGTCGCGTTTTTTTAATGGGCACGGTGTATACATTCGTAAACTTTTATACTATAGTGAAATTCAAATTTTCTTGCAGGAATTTGGCTTATTTTATTAATGTTTTTGTATCGATTAAATTTGAAAAAATATAATTAAACGAAGTAATATTTATAGGAGATAAAACATTAATGAACTGGAAAAATAGATATTCACACTTAAACGTCTGCTGTAAACTATTGTTTATCTTAGATAATATCTTAATTTAATTATATTTTTTGAATAAGGTATGGTAGATGAGAAAGGTCTACTACATTTTAATATTTATTATGATTTAAAATAAAAATTAATCGTTGCATATGTAGTTATTGGTCTTAAATATAATTTTATATTATTCTTGATCCATGATATAATCGTAAAATAAGACTAGTATAAAATTATATTATTTATCAATAATAATTTCTGATTTTATAAATTATTATACAGGAGGCTAGTATATGTTAACTTCTGAACATAAGCCAACAGTTCGTGTACTTGATATTTTACAATTACTTTCTACTTCAGAAGATGGTTTTTCTTTAACAGAAATTGCTGCAACTATTAAAGTGCCTAAAAGTACCATTGTTCCAATTATTCGTACACTTTGTGACCGGCAATTTATTACTTTGAGTGGAAATGGTGGCAAGTATATCATTGGAATAAATTCATTTATTGTGGGATCATCGTGTTTGCACAATATAGATGTATTATCTTTAATTAAGTCTCAAATGAAAAAAGCTGTAGAAGCAACATCGGAAGTGTGCCAATTAGGTATATTAATTAATGGAGATGTTTTATATCTGGCAAAAGAAGATTCTTCTGAACCGATTCGGTTAATTTCTTTTGTTGGCAAACGGTTACCTGCGTATAGTACTGCTTTAGGCAAGGCTTTGATTGGTGAATTTACATTGGAAGAATTACATCAAATATACAAAAATGGTTTACAGCCGGTAACTAAAAATACGTGTACCGATTTTGACCAATTAATAAAAGAATGTCTGATAGCAAAAAAAAGAGGGTATTTTAGTGAAGAAGAAGTATCTTCTGATATATGTTGTTTTGCAGTTCCATTGATATATGCAGGGGAAATTATTGCGGCATTAAGCATCAGTATTCCGTCATTTCGCTTAACTAAAGAAAAAAAAGAACTAGCTGTTCATGCATTAAAAACTTCAAAAAAATATATAGAGGATATTTTTCGGAATTTAAATATTGATAAAGATTTGTTTGATAATTCGCTGTTGTTTAAAACTAAATAAAAATTTAGGTAGTTGCTTGTAAGGCTAATTAATGGAAGTATTATGACATAGGTAATAAAAAATAGTAGTTGTATTATGGATTGATATATAAGATGCTTTTAATTTTTGATAGGATATAGATAAAATGATATTGCCTACTTACTTCAAAAAATATCACTGCATATACTCATATGGGGGAAGCAGAAAAAATTATGATCGAGTGTAGTAGTTTTGCAAATTACATACATAACGGAAGTTTATTCCAATACCGGTAGCCCCCCAGGCTTCTAAAGCCACACCGACAGCGACAGTGGCTAAATTAGCAGGAAAATAAGTTGTTTAGTAAAATATAAATTATTTTTTTGTAATGCAGATGAAAAGCTGTTGTATTCTTTTTAGAATACAACAGCTTTTTTGCAAGCAGGGAACGCATCATTGAAAATTATTATTTGACTAATATAGGAAAAATATGGGAAAATATATTGTAATAGGTATACATAGTATGTAAAGAAGGCATTGATATGGCTGATATTTCCCTTAAACTTCAATTAAAACCTAAAATGACGCAGATTCAAAGCTTGACGATCAAGATGCTCGGCCTGCAAGCACAGGATTTGACGGAATTTCTCTATGAGCAGATTACAGATAATCCGCTGTTAGATATACGCTATCCTGATGTGAGACGAAGCAATACCCCTATAGCAGAAAAACCTATTGACAATATTCACAGTCGTGAAGATTCACTGGAAGAAATGCTTATGAAACAGTTGCGTGTTCTTACTATCTCTAAAAAAATACGTATGGCAGCGGGATTAGTTATTCGTTCGCTCGATGAAAAAGGTTTTTTTACAGACGATTTAGATAGTATTGGAATAGATTACGGCATTACGTTAACTGAGATGGAACAAGGACTGGCTGTTGTGAAAACGCTGGATCCTCCGGGAATTGGAGCATCCGGAATTAATGAAGCATTGCTGATTCAGACACGTCGCTGTGAAAAAGTTCCGGATCATACGCTGGAATTGCTGCAGTACCATTATGAAGACTTCTTGAAAGGAAAATGGCAGCGGCTGCGGACGGAGATGGAGATTTCTGACACAGAATTAAAATGTATACGCGATTTTTTAAAAAAACTATCATTACAGCCCGCACAGCAGATTGTGCAAAAAGAAGAGTTCATTCGAGCTGATATGGAAATATATACGAACGAAAAAGGAGATTTGGCGATACGGATGCTGGAAGAAATTCCGGATGTATTTTTTCGGGAGGATCTATATGCTTCATACGAAAAACAAGGGGATCGTAAAACAAAGAAATATATTCATAAAGCACGGCGGGCTTTTCTGGATTTACAGGCAGCATTGGCATACCGCAGACAATCTATTTTTGCTGTTGTAACGGCGATGATACAGCAGCAGAAAAATTTTTTTCTGCAAGGAGAAGCGCTTTGTCCGTTAAATCAAAAAGAATTAGCCGAAAAAACGGGGCTCAGCACTTCTACGGTCAGTCGTGTTTGTCGTGACCGTTATGTTTTGTTTAACCGGAGAATATATGCGATACAGGATTTTTTTGCTCAATCGTATAGCCGAATTAGTGATAAAAACGAAACGGATTATATTTCAAGCCGGGCTATTATGGAAAAAATTGCCTGTTTTATTAAAGACGAAGACGTGAAACATCCGTATTCGGATCAGCAAATTGCTGCTTATCTACAAGGACAGGATATATTGATTGCTCGGCGGACTGTTGCTAAATTCAGATTAATTTTAGGAATTGCCAATAGTAATATGCGGCGTCATATGCATGAATGATTCAGTATCGTAGACCTTCGATGTGCGTGTAAATACAAATACCCTCCGGATTTTTCCGGAGGGTATTTGTATTTACGTGAAATTGCAATAAAATATAGTTTGCTATACCCACGTGCTATTTACTTTCAAAAAACGCTTTATAAGCCAAATAACCACAATAGGCATCCGTTTTGGCTACAATTTCCAGAGGAGCATGCATGCTCAGCATGGCTACGCCGCAATCGACAACTTCACAGCCCCAATCAGCCATAATATAAGCAATTGTGCCGCCGCCGCCTTGGTCTACTTTACCGAGTTCACCCGTTTGCCAGGGAACATTGGCAGTATTGAATATCTGTCGGATCTTTGACACAAATTCGGCATTGGCATCATTGCTCCCTGATTTTCCGCGAGCTCCGGTATATTTGCAAATACATATGCCATAGCCAAGCTTGGCTGAATTTGCTTCTTCATACGCATCTGCAAATATAGGATCAAGAGCAGCGCTGACATCAGCGGAAAGAACTTCACTATGTCTCAAGGTACGGCGCAATGAAAGATCCTCGGTATGGCCTTGCAGCGCGAGCATTTCTGCTAAAAAATCTAGGAAAAATGAAGATTGAACGCCGGTATTTCCAACAGAACCGATTTCTTCTTTGTCGGCAAAAAGCGATACCTGTGTGTGTGATCCTTTTGCTGCATTAAGAATCGCAGCAAGGCTGGCGTATGAGCAGACACGGTCATCATGGCCGTAAGACATAATCATTGAGTGATCAAGTCCGGCATCACGGCTTTTTTGAGTAGGAACAACTTCTAATTCCGCGCTGGCAAAATCTTCCTCTTCAATTCCGTATTTTTCTTTTAATAAAGTCAGGATAGCCGGCTTTGTTTTTTCTTCTGTGCTGTTGCAGCCAAGCATGGGCATAAGCATTTCGCCCTGAATTGCTTCACTGAGTTTTTTTTCGCTTTGATCTTTCGCCAAATGAGGAAGCAAATCATTAATAAATAAAACAGGATCGTTTGGACTTTCACCCAGTGCTATATCGATTTTTTCTCCTGCAGTTGTATAAACAACACCAATGAGACTCAACGGCATGCAAACCCATTGATATTTCCGAAGACCGCCGTAATAATGGGTTTTTAAATATACTATTTTTTTATTTTCGACGACAGGGGCGGCTTTTAAATCAAGGCGGGGAGAATCAATATGTGATCCGACAATTTTTAAGCCGGCAGTTAACGGATTTTCACCGATAACTGCAAGAATAGCGGATTTTCCTTTTTGATTCCAATAAATTTTGTCGCCAGGGACAAGCGAGGTAACATCTTCTATAGAGCGAAAGCCGGCGGCTTCCGCTTGGCGTATGATTTCCTTTACTGCAAGGCGTTCCGTTCTGGCGGTATCGAGAAATTCCTTGTAGGTTTTGTTATATTCTTCTACCTCTATACGCTCTTCTTCAGAAAATCGTGCCCAAGCACTGTTTTCCATGTCATATGCTTTCATTGATAACACTCCCTATGATATAATGAGAAACAACATTAAATTGATATTTACATGTTTATAATAGTATTATAATCTGTTTTAGTAAAAATGGAAGGGGACAACGAGGGAAAATGGCAGGAGAAGATAAATTGAGGGATCTTGTAAGGACATATACAGACTGCGTAAGAACATGGCGGCGAAAGATTCATGAGATACCGGAGCTGTCAGGAGAAGAAGTCGAAACGGCAGCATTAGTAGTGTCTGCATTGCAGGGACTGCATGTGGAAGTGACCTCTCAGGCAGCTGGCGGCAATGGTGTTCTCGTTGTGTTGCATGGCCGCAATCCGGGACGGACGATAGCGTTGCGAGCCGACATGGATGCGTTGTCGATCGAAGAAAAAACAGGACTTTCTTTTGCGTCACAGCATCCGGGGAAGATGCATGCATGTGGACATGATGCACATGTGGCGATGTTGTTAGGTGCAGTTCATGTTCTGCATGATATGCGGAATCAGTTTGATGGCACAATAAAGTTTATTTTTCAGCCGGCTGAAGAAAAATCTCCAGAAGGCGGTGCTAAAAATATCGTTGCATCAGGTTTTTTAGATGATGTGGATGCTATTTACGGGCTTCATGTCTGGCCGACATTGCGTACGGGTGAAGTAGGTGTTCGTACGGGTCCGGTGATGGCGGCATCAGATCACGTCAGCATACAGATCGTGGGAAAACCGAGTCATGCCGCCATGCCACATAGAGGAATTGATGCTATTGCTGCAGCTGGCCAATGTATTACGGCAGCACAGAATATTATAAGTAGACAAATTAATCCGCTGCATCCGGCGGTTCTTACGTTTGGAAAAATTTCCGGCGGCAGTCGGTACAATATTGTTGCTGATACGGTAGATATTGAAGGAACTTGCCGTACGTATCACAAAGAGACACAAGATGCAGTTGAAATGCATTTAAAGCAAATATTGAAAGGCATCGATGCTGCATTTGGAACAACCAGCCGGCTTCAGTATGACCGCGGATATGATGCTGTTTTCAACAGTACTGCGCAGGCTGCATTAGCGGCCGCTGTAGTAACAGAAAGATTTGGACACATAGCATTGGCAGATGTACCGGAACCGGCCATGACGGCGGAAGATTTTTCTGGATATTTAAAGGTTTGTGCCGGGGCCTTTCTTTGGCTGGGAGTCACCGCCGAAGAGGCTGAAATCTATCCTCTTCATAATGCGTGTTTTTCTGTGGACGAAAACAGTCTGCCTATAGGGGTAGAATTGTTATCAGCATTGGCATTATCGGCACTTAAACAAAAGTAGCGTATATATGCATATTTTAAATAGTTAAGAGTAAGAAATCTCCTACTGCTATCGTGTTGCAGTAGGAGATTTTTAAAAAGCATTGACTTATATTGTAAGTATACATATAATATAAACACGTATAATATAAAAGGAGGAAAATTCAATGACAGAATTAACATTTCAAACAAAAGTACATGCAACTGCAAAAGAAATTTGGGAAATGTATGTTGATTTTAATAAACGCCGTCAATGGGAAACTGATTTGGAATATATGATACTGCAAGGAAATTTTTCAACAGGAACTTCCGGCAGGATGAAATTGCAGGGACAGCCGGAGATGCCGTATACTCTTACGACGGTTATACCTTATAAGGAATATTGGGATAAAAGTGAAATTCCCGGAATGGGGATCGCGATTTGCTTTGGACACGAATTTAATGAAATAAATAATGAGACAACCGTGAAAATCAGCGTAAGACTTGAGAAGGAACACGGTGAAATGACAGACGAAGATATTCAATTTCTGGTTCAAGTATTTTCAGATACGCCACAGGCGGTATTAACTATAAAGAAAGCTGTTGAAAAATAAATGTTTAACTCTCAATTTGAAAACGATTCTTTTGAAAGTCCTGGGTTTCTATTTATCAGAGCATATAATAATTGGCATACTCAAATACAAAAAAAGCTGCGTCTTATTAATCTGACACATCCTCAATTTGTTATATTAACAGTTGCTGCGTATTTACAACACGAGGGGCGCAATCCAACGCAGAAAATGGTGGCGGATTATGCTTCTATTGATGTAATGACGACATCCCAGATAATAAGATTGCTTGAGAAGAAAAAATATATACAACGGAAGCAGCATCCCCAAGATACGCGGGCAAAAATGATTTTCATATTAGAGGCCGGTTTGAAAAAAGTGAATCAAGGACTGCCGCTGATCGAAGCTATTGATGCAGCATATTTTGGTTCTCTTCGTTCGGATATGCCTTGTTTTATGGATTCATTACGCCGGCTTAGTTCTTTTGATTTTCTCTCAGATATCAATACAGAACATAATATTACTAACTATCATAGATAAAATTATAAAAACTCACTTATAAAAAAGGATTATCCTCATAACATCGCGAATATGTTTAATTAACGTGATTCATAGGAGGCGATTGTTTATGAAAGAGTATGCTAGTGATAAGATTCGCAACGTAGCTGTGCTTAGCCACGACGGTGCCGGAAAAACTGCCGTCGTGGAATCCTTGTTATTCATTTGCGGCGCAGTTGATGCCGTTGGTACAGGGCAAGATAATAAGCATATTATGGATTTTGAACCGGAAGAAATTAAACGTAATGTTACTATTCAACTCGGAATTGCACCTTGTGAATGGGAAGGTTACAAATTGAATTTTCTTGATACTCCCGGATATTCGGAATTTTGTGGAGAAGTTCGAGCGGCTTTGCGTGCCAGTGACGGGATACTGCTGGTTGTGTCTGCCGAATCAGGCGTAGAAATGGATACGGAACGTGCATGGGATTATGGGGTAGAGTTACAATTGCCGCGGATGGTTTATATCAATAAAATGGATGCGGAAAAAGCCAATTTTTTTGATACCTTGGAAAAAATGCGGGCAGCGTTCGGTAAATCTATTATGCCGCTGCAGATTCCTATAGGAGAAGGGGCAGATTTTCGTGGAATCATCGATGTTTGTAAAATGATTGCGTGGGAATGGAAAAACGGTAAGCAGGAAGAAACTAAAGTTCCACCCGAATATATGTCTAAAGCGCGGGAAGTTCGTGAAATGTGCATGGAAGCCGCTGCTGAAGGGGACGATAGTTTATTGGAAAAATATCTTGAAGGGGAAGAATTGACGCTGGAAGAATTGCGGCATGGACTGCGGCAGGGAATGTTGACTGGTCGTGTCTGTCCGGTTATGTGCGGCAGTGCGATACATCATATTGGTACAGTGGAACTGCTGGGACGCCTCGTACGATATATGCCGGATGCTTCACAAAAAATTATGATGGGGACCGATAAAAAGAGCGAAGAACCTGTCATGGTATATCCTAATAAACCGTTTACGGGATTTGTTTTTAAAACTCTTATCGATCCTTTTTCTGGAAAATTAAGTTATATTCGTATTTTCTCCGGAGAACTCAAGGATGGAGATAAACTATATAATGTAACACAGGACAAGGAAGAAAAGTTTGGCAAGATGTTTACGCTGATTGGTAAAAAACAGTTGCCTTTAGCGAAAGCAGTTGCTGGTGATATTATTGTTATTCCTAAGTTATCTAATGCTAGAACGGGAGATACGTTTGCGACTGCTGAATTTCCTGTCGAATACGATTCTGTTCGGTTTCCTGCACCGCTTCACACGATTGCCATGGTTCCGGAAAAGAAAGGGGAAGATGAAAAACTGATGTCGGCCCTATCTCGTATCAGCGAAGAGGATCCAACTTGTCAAGTGGAAAAAGATCCCGAAGGACGGCAGCTCCTTGTGCGTTGTATGGGAGACGTGCATCTCGATCACATCATTAATAAAATGGAACGAAAATATGGTGTCACAGCCATTTTACAGGATGTATATATTCCGTATCGTGAAACGATTCGGGGAAGTATTACCATGGAAGGGAAACATAAAAAACAGAGCGGCGGACATGGTCAGTTCGGACATGTATTCCTAAAAATCGAACCACTTGCAGACGGTAACGAATTTGAATTTGTCGATGCTGTTTTTGGTGGGGCTGTTCCTAAACAATACATTCCGGCTGTTGAAAAAGGAGTCAAAGAAACACTGCAGAAAGGGCTTATTGCAGGGTACCCGATGATTAATGTTAAAGTTACTCTTACTGACGGTTCGTATCATCCGGTGGATTCATCAGAAATGGCGTTTAAAGTAGCAGCTTCTATTGCTTTGAAAAAAGCGGTTCCTGAAGCGAAACCCGTTCTTTTAGAACCTATATATAATGTTGATGTCGTTATTCCGGAAGAGTATATGGGGGACGTTATGGGAGATTTCAGCGGCAGAAGAGGTCGAATTCTCGGAATGGAACATCATCGTAATCGGGAAGGTATTATCGTTGTCAAAGCCCAAGTTCCGCTTTCAGAAATGAAAGGATATGTAACTGCACTGCGTTCCATGACACAAGGAAAAGGAACCTTTAATATGGCGTTTTTTGATTATGAAGAAGTTCCAAAGAAAACAACAGATGAAATTATTGCTAACTATGCAGCAAGTAAAGAAGAATGATTCCTCCTCACGTTGCTCCCGTCACGAAAAATGACGGGAGCATTTTTGCATATAGAGGCATAGTTTCTATAAACAGTGCCATTCTGGCATATAAATTTATACCACGTAGTTACTTGTATATTACGTGTAAAAGTTTTATAATAATAATTGTGAAATACGGAACATAATTATTACAGTAGTGAAAGGATTGGTGGAAACAATGTCTGAATGGACGGATATGTATCGTCAAAAGTTAACAACTCCGGAAGAAGCTGTAAAAGTAGTAAAGTCGGGTGATTGGGTAGAGTATGGTATGGCAACAACGCAGCCGATCTTGTTGGATGAAGCATTGGCTAACCGTAAAAGTGAATTGAAAGATGTGAAAGTACGTACATCTTTTTCTTTTTCACCTCGCCAGGTAGTCGAAAAAGATCCAAATCGTGAAACTTTTACTGTGTCTAACTGGCATATGAGTGGGTATGATCGTAAAAAATGTGCACTTGGACAGATGAATTTCTCGCCATTTTGTTATCGTAATGAACCTTCCTTGTACCGGAATATTCTTGATGTGGATGTTGCTATGATTCAAGTTGCACCGATGGATAAGCATGGTTTTTTTAATTTTGGATTAAATGTTTCAGCAACGGAAGCTATTACCAAAAAAGCGAAAAAAGTCATTGTTGAAGTAAATGAATCTATGCCTCGGGTATTGGGCGGCCGTGGCGAATGTATCCATATTAGCGATATTGACGCTATTGTAGAAGCAGGGAATACACCACAGCCTACGATTCCTTTCAGTACAGGTGATGAAATCGATACAAAAATTGCTGAAATGATTGTTAAGGAAATTCCTAATGGGGCTACGTTACAGCTTGGTGTTGGCGGATTGCCAAATACAATTGGGGCTATGATTGCCGATTCGGATTTAAAAGATCTCGGCATGCATACGGAAATGCTTGTAGATGCATTTTATCTCATGTATAAAAAGGGACGTCTAACCAATAAGGTAAAGGAATTGGATACAGATAAAGCTGTTTGGTCTTTTGCTCTAGGATCGAAAGAAATGTATGATTGGGTCGATAATAATCCATTTTTGGCAGCATATCCGGTGGAATATGTTAATGATCCGTTTGTGATTTCCCAAATGGATAATTTTATTTCTATTAACAACTGTATTGATGTAGATTTGTTTGGTCAAGTATCTTCTGAATCAGCGGGTACAAAACAAATCAGCGGCAGCGGTGGACAATTAGACTTTGCGGATGGTGCGTATCGATCTAAAGGTGGCAAGAGTTTTATTGCTTTCCGCTCTACCTTTACGAATAAAAAGACGGGTAAAACAGAATCCCGCATCTTGCCGACATTGACTCCCGGTACAACGGTAACGGATCCTCGTTCTCAAGTCCATTGGCTTGTTACGGAATATGGAATGGTTAATATGATGGGAAAATCCACTTGGGAACGTGCCGAAGGGTTAATCAGCCTGGCTCATCCTGATTTTCGTGAAGAATTAATTAAAGCAGCGGAAGATATGAAAATCTGGCGGTATAGTAATAAGAGATAATAATAAACATGGAATATCCTCCTCATTAACGAGGAGGATATTTTTATAATAATGTCACATTTGTCTAGGAAAAAAAATAGTATAGTAGTACAATAAAATTATTGATTTAGTTGACGGCAGTCCGTTTTTACTTATAAAAAGACACCAATTATACAAAAGAAAGAAGGTATTTATTCATGGAGTTTACATTCATACAGGATATTGGCTTTATTGTGATGGGATATTTTATTGCGGCTTTTGGTACATTGGTAGGTGCTGGCGGCGGCATTTTTTTTGTTCCGATTTTCCTGTATGTTTTTGGCTGGGAACCGACATTAGTTATTGGCACATCACTAACCGTTGTCATGTTTAATGCAATGTCTGGCTCTTACGCATATATAAAGCAAAAGAAAGTTTTATATCGAGCGGCACTTGCTTTCAGTGTTGCCACACTTCCCGGAGCCGTTCTCGGAGCTGTCTGGTCTAATTATTTTACAGGAGTAACGTTTCGATTTTCTTTTGGTATGTTGCTTTTATTTATTTCATTAGTTATTGGTTTTAAAAATTGGAATAAAGGAAAAGCCGCACCGGAAATAGAAGTAAATAAAGAGACGTTTCGCTTTAATATGGCAGGAGGAATTGCTGTTAGTTTTGTCGTAGGCTTTATTTCCAGTATTTTTGGAATTGGCGGCGGCATTATTCATGTTCCAGCAATGGTATATCTGCTGGGGTTTCCAACACATATTGCAACGGCAACCAGTCATTTTGTCTTGGCAGTTAGTAGCTTAGTCGGCGTTTTATCTCACTTTTTGCAGCATCATATACTCTATGAACCGGCTTTTTTTGCGGGGATCGGAGCTGTTTTTGGTGCTCAGCTGGGGGCTAAGTTGTCTAAAAAAGTCAAAGCCCGATTTATTTTGATGCTGCTTTCTTTTGCACTCCTTTTGCTGGCTGTAAGACTTATCATTACCTCTGGCTTCATAACCTTTTAAAATGCGTCTATTTATCCCGCTCAGCGCTTTTTGAGCGGGATTTTGACTTTTTTATCTAAAAACAGTCAAAAAACTCGAAATTCGCTTGATGTTTTGGTATAATATATAAGATAGTTATTAATATATAGTATTAGTATATACTTTATTATTTATATTGTTATATGAGGTGACATTGTGGACGAATTTCAATCTGATAAAGTTTTACCGGTTTGTCTGGAAAACGAAATGCAGACATCGTATATTGATTACGCGATGAGTGTTATCATTACACGAGCACTGCCGGATGTGCGTGACGGGATGAAACCTGTACATCGCCGCATTCTCTATGCTATGCACGAAGCGGGTATGACTTCGAATAAACCGTATAAAAAATCGGCGCGTATCGTTGGGGAAGTTTTGGGGAAATATCATCCTCATGGTGATGCTTCAGTATACGATGCAACCGTCCGTTTGGCACAAAATTTTTCCACGCGCTATCTTCTTGTTGATGGACACGGCAACTTTGGTTCTGTCGATGGCGATTCGGCGGCAGCTATGCGTTATACCGAAGTCCGTATGTCTAAGATTGCCGGTGAAATGCTGGAAGATATTGATAAAGAAACGGTAGATTTCATGCCAAACTATGATGGTTCTTTACAAGAACCCGTGGTTCTTCCTTCAAAAATTCCTAATTTATTGGTCAACGGTTCGGCAGGAATTGCTGTAGGTATGGCAACAAATATTCCACCGCATAATTTAGGTGAAGTCATAGATGGATGCGTGCTTCTGATTGATAATCCGGAGGCACCACTGGAAGAAATAATGACTAAAATCAAAGGCCCGGACTTTCCAACAGGAGCGCAGATCATGGGGCGGGATGGCATTATTAAAGCATATTCTACTGGCCGGGGCAGTATTAAGATGCGTTCTTGTGCTGAAGTGGAACCGATGGGAAAAGGAAAAAATCGTATCGTTGTAACCGAAATCCCCTATCAAGTTAATAAGGCACGTGTTATTGAAAACATAGCGGAATTATCTCGTAACAAAGAAATTGATGGTATTACGGCCTTACGAGATGAATCAGATCGTAAGGGAATGCGTATTGTTATTGAGCTTCGTGCGGATGTTAATCCTGATATTACGCTGAATAAACTGTATAAGCATACACAGCTCCAAGAAACTTTTGGCGTTATTATGCTGGCACTGGTGGATGGACATCCTCGGGTCCTTACGCTGAAAGAAGTTCTTACTTATTATCTGGCACATCAAAAGACTGTTATTACAAGACGCAGTAAATTTGAATTAGACAAAGCGTTGGCCCGTGCACATATTTTAGAAGGCCTGCTTATTGCATTGGATCATATTGACGAAGTCATCAAGACAATTCGAGCTTCTCAAACAGATGAAATAGCTAAAACAGCACTGATGGGCAACTTTGGCTTAAGTGAAAAGCAATCTATCGCAATTCTTGATATGCGGTTACGTCGACTGACAGGGCTAGAACGTGAAAAGATTGAAGCAGAGTATAAAGAATTGGAAGAACGGATTGCTTATTTGCGCAGTGTGTTAGCAGATGAACAGAAGGTTATGGAAATTGTAAAAGAAGAATTGCTGGATGCCAAGAAACGTTTTGCTGATAAACGGCGGACGCAAATAGTGGGAGCGATCTCGGATTTTGAAATTGAAGATATGATTCCCGACGAAAGGATGGTTCTGACACTTACTCGCCGTGGATATATCAAGCGTATGAATGCCAATGTCTATCGTACTCAGAATAAAGGCGGCCGAGGAATTAAAGGTATGAGTACAAAGGATGAAGATGCAGTTAATCATTTATTATATACGTCTGCATTACACACCGTTTTGTTCTTTACCAATTTGGGGCGTGTATACCGTTTGAAAACCTATGAAATTCCGGAGGCCAATACCCGCAACTCTAAAGGAGTTGCAGCGGTAAATCTCTTGCCTCTTGGCCATCATGAAAAGGTAAATGCACTGATTGATATAGATCAGGTGGATCCTACTATGAATCTGTTTATGGTGACGGAAAAGGGACTTGTTAAGAGGACGGTGCTTCATGAATTCCGTAATGTACGCCGCAATGGGCTGATTGCGATTTCCTTAATGGATGGAGATAAACTTGCCAAAGTTTTGCTGACTAAGGGAGATCAAAATATTATTCTGGCGACAAAATTGGGTATGGCAATCTGCTTCAAAGAAGAAGATGTTCGACTTATGGGACGAAACACGCGAGGCGTCCGCGGTATTACTTTGGCTAAATCGGATATGGTTATCGGTGCCGATGTACTGGAACCGGGATGTCAGGCGTTAACCATCAGTGAAGAAGGATTTGGCAAACGCAATAATATTGATGCTTATAAAGTACAACTTCGCGGCGGAAAAGGGGTAAAGAACTTTAAAATTACCCATAAAACAGGGGATATTGTAGGCGTTGAAGTAGTACGGGCAGATCAGGAATTAATACTTATCACAACGAATGGAATTGTTATTCGTACAGACATTGAAAGTATAGGAATCAAAAAGGGCCGTAATACATCAGGTGTAAAGATTCAAAAACTGGAAGAAAATGATAAAGTAGCAGCCTTGGATACGATTACTGTCGATGGGGCAGAAGACGATACACAACCGGAAAATTTATTTAAGGGATAAATAAATATATATAGACAACCTTTTAAGTAAAAGGTTGTCTATTTTATATCAGTATACACAATCAGGAAAGAAGGGATAGTATATGCAGAATTTTGAATATTACACACCGACAAAAGTTTATTTTGGAAAGGGAGAAGAGAACCGGGCAGGAGAAATACTAACAGCATATGGAGCTACAAAAGTACTTGTTCTATATGGCGGACAAAGTGCTAAAAAGTCAGGCGTGCTGGATCGGGTTGAAACATCGCTTAGTGAAGCCCGGATTCCATATGTTCTGCAGGGCGGGGTACATCCGAATCCCCTGTTGTCTCACGCACGGGCTGTAATTGAGTTATGCAAAAAAGAACACGTTGATTTTCTTTTGCCTGTCGGTGGCGGCAGTGTGATCGATGAAGCTAAATGTATCGGCATGGGATTGTGTTATGAAGGTGATGTATGGGATATTTACACGCGCAAGGAGCCTGACCATGGCTGTATTCCACTTGGAACGATTTTGACTATTGCGGCAGCAGGCAGCGAAATGAGCTGGGCCAGCGTTATGACAAATGAGGATGGATGGTTTAAACTGGGGTATCAAAATGATGTACTGCGTCCGGTGTTTACTATTATGAATCCAGAATTGACCTATACGCTGCCGCCCTATCAAACGGCGTGCGGCGTAGTCGATATGATTATGCACATTCTGGAACGTTTTTTTAGTCCGCATGCAGAAGATGATTTGACTGACGAGATTGCCGCGGCTATTATTCGCAATGTCATCAAAAATGGTGAAATTGTTAAAAGGACTCCTTGCGATTATAATGCCCGGTTTCAAATTATGTGGGCAGGTAGTTTGGCCCATAATGGGATTTTAGAGGGGGGAAATGGCAAGGGAGATTGGGGAGCGCATCATATTGAGATGGAAATCAGTGCTATTTTTGATGTTGCTCATGGGGCCGGACTAGCAGCTATTTGGCCAAGCTGGGCTCGGTATGTTTGTAAAAAAGATGTTGCACGGTTTGCTAAGTTAGCACGCAGCGTTTTTTCTGTTAACGAAGTGGAAGATGAAAAAGCGGCGTTAGAAGGAATAAACAGAATGGAACAATTTTTCCATTCGATTGATATGCCTACTTCATTAACGGAATTGGGTGTCGTTCCAACGGAAGAGCAGTATTGGGAAATGGCTGGGAAATGTACGCACAATGATACAAAACGTGAAGGCGCATTTGGACAGCTCACTGCAAAGGACATATATAAGATATATAAAATGGCACAATAAAAATCAGAAAGCAAGGATTTGATCTTTAAGAGATAAAATCCTTGCTTTTACTATTATAGTGCGTTGACAAGGTGTTTGAATTATGATATTATATGTAAGCTGTCCCGTGCGGGGCACAATGCTAAACTGTTAGTTTTAAACATTTCGAAAAAATCCTCTTGACGGGATAAACGACTTGTGATAAACTAATCAAGTCGTCGCGATGAGGGCAAAGAAACGAGGCTCCATCAAGGCTGACGAAAAAAAGTCTCTTGACAAACGAAAGAGATTTTGATATACTGATTAAGCTGTCGGACGACAGCGATGACCTTTGAAAACTGAACAATGTAACGAACAAACAAACGCCAGAGTGCGAGGTCTTGGAAACAAGACGTCAAAACGAGTAAGAAAACGAACCAAAAACAATAGCAAGAATGAGCCGAATGGCTCT